>OLGN01000182.1_pt1 | contig 62878 bp, 61 predicted proteins | sample 1605941 | NCBI WGS metagenome assembly OLGN01 (sample SAMN03283269) | human gut metagenome | biome: human-associated habitat; material: feces | host: Homo sapiens | place: USA | collected 2013
GGGCCGCCGGGACCGCGCGGTCCTCTGGGCCCTCTGGGGCCGGGGCCGCCGCAGAAGAAAAAGCTGGGGTAATAGGCCCTGCCATAGTACCGCCTGCGGCCCAAGGAGCCGGCGAAGGAGAGCACCAGCAGCAGGATTATGAGTATGAACGCGATAACGGTTCCGAGGCTCGGCCCGTCGTCATAGTAGGGGTCGTAGTAAGAGTCCTCATAGTAGTCTCCGCCCTGCGTGGAACCCGTGCCTCCGTAGAGCGCGGAGGTGTTGTAGAGCGCGGCGAAGATGTCCACAAGGTGCGGAAACAGCGTAGCAACGGCCTTGTCATACTCTCCCGCGTCAGAATAGGGCCAGAAATAGCTGTCCATGAGAGAGTTGATGCTGTCAGTCGAGACCTGGTTGGAAATTCCGGCTCCGACGGCGAGCCAGCCGCGGTCCTCCTTGACAACGTGCAGCAGGAGCATGCCGTTGTTTGCGCTGGAGCTGCCTATGCCCCAGGAGTTGAACAGCAGGTTCGCATACTGCTCCGAGTCGTAGCCCGAAGGCAGGTAGTCTATGGTGACGACGACTATCTGCGCCCCGTCGCAGTATTTTTCAAGCGGGCCGCTTGCGTTTAGAATGAGGTCCTTCGTGCTCTGGCTGAGTGTACCGGCCCCGTCGTAGACGTAGAAGTCGGCGCTGGGCTCCGGCACATCCGCCGCCAGCGCGCTAAGCGCCAGAGCGGGCAGCAGGAGCAGGGCCAGAATGAGTGCAAAGATACGTTTCATCCGAAATGTCTCCCGTGTTTATTCAAAGCTCACCGCCGGCTCAACGCCGGCAAAGTCCGCAAGCCTGGAAGCGGGGAACTTGTTGTAGACGCTGCGCATGAATTCAAGCACGCTGCTGTTGTAGCTGCTCTGCTCTATCATCTTGGAGGCGCCCTCGTAGTTCGTCACATAGCTTGAAAGGGCAGAGGCCTGGCTCTCGTCCAGTTCAGCCGCCTCCGCGGCTGCTTTCGCAGAGGCGAAGGCCTTGTCGAGCTCGGCGTTCGCGTCGTACATCGCGGCGATGTCACGGCTCTCGTAGGCCGTAAGCAGCGCGCTGCGCGAGACGGAAAGCTCCTCCGCAGCCGCGGCGTCCTCGCTTTCCAGGATGGTCCATAGCCCGTTCGAGGCGTCGAGCTTTTCGGAGAGCCGCGAATAGATGCTGCGCTCGCCGGGCGTGGAGGTGAAGAAGCCGTCCTCGATCTCCTGGACCTTTTCGCCGAGCATCATCTGGGTGTTCATGACCATCGCAAAGCCGCAGGCTAGGATGGCTATAAGCAGCGCGGTTATCGGGTGTTTAAGCGACCTCTTGTACATTTCAGCCTCTCAGTTCCAGCAGCTTCTGCTTCAGCTCACCCTCGATGCGGCCGAGCTCGACCTCTGCCTCGGCGCGTTTTTTGGCGCCCTCGGCCTGTATCTGGCGGACCTCTTCAAGGGTGCTGATGAGCTCCTGATTGGTCTTTTGCAGCGTCTCAATGTCCACAATGCCGCGCTCGGACTCCTTGGCGATGTCAACGCTGCCCTGGTGGAGCTTCTCGGCGTTGGCCTGGAGCAGGCGGTTCGTCATGTCGTTGACCTCGCGCTGGGCCTCCATGGCCTGCTGAGAGTGGTGGAGGGTGAGGGCAAGGGTCATCTGGCTCTTCCAAAGGGGGATGGTGTTCACGATGGAGGAGCGTATCTTTTCCGCCATGACGGAGTCGTTGTTCTGGATCATGCGGATCTGCGGGGACATCTGGACGGAGACCATGCGCGTGAGTTCAAGGTCGTGCAGCTTTTTCTCAAAGCGGCCGAGCATGTTGGCATAGTCGTTGGCGGCCTGGGCGTCCTCAGTTTTCCCGGACTCCTGTGCGACCTTCTGCAGGCGCGGCAGCTCCGTCTCGCGCAGCTCCTTGCAGCGCAGCTTGCCCGCGATGATGTACATGGTCAGCTCCTTGTGGTACTGCTGATTCATGTCATACATCTTGTCCATCATCGCGATGTCTTTCATGAGCGTCAGCTCATGCTTCTGGAGCTGGTCGGCTATCTTGTCCACGTTGACCTCGGCCTTGTCATACTGGGCTTTCAGCGCGGCGATGCTCTGACGCTGCTTTTTGAAGAAGCCGAGGAAGCCCTTTTTCTCCTCCTCGTCAAAGTTCATGCCCTGAAGCTCGACAACGAGGTCAGAGAGCTCCTCGCCCACCTCACCGAGGTCCTTGGTGCGCACCTTGCTGAGCGCGGCGTCGGAGAAGTCCGCAATGTTCTTTTGCGCGGCGGAACCGTAGTTGAGCACCTGCTCGGAGTTTGTTACGTCTATCTGCTTTGCAAACTCCTTGACTGCGGCCTGCTCGGCAGGGGAGAGACGTTCGAGTTCGAGTTTCTCAACGGGGACGTCTTTTTTCTCCTCAAGCACGGGGGCCTTGGGCTCATCAACACCCAGCTCGGCGGCGACGGCTGAGGCGGAGGCCGCGTTGGGGTCGAGCGTGAGGGAGGGGATAAATTCTTTGTTCTCGTCCATCGTAATTGTCCTTTCTTATTCCGTCTTGCCGGAGCGCGCCGCCTTTATTATGGTGTCCGCGCTCTCGTCGGATAGACCCTCGCGGGCCAGCATCTGGTTCATGACGCTGATGTCCGTCTCGATATCCAGCGCCTGGTTGGCAAAGAGAGAGTCGAGCTGCTTTTTGAAGGCTTCTATGGCAGTGTCGAGCATGTCCTCGATGCTCTGCATAGACTTCGAGAGATTCGTGCCCTCGATGCCCTGGTCGCTCATGCGGTCATAGGCGTTGAGCAGCTTGATGGTGGTGGGCAGGTAATAATCGAGAAATTTGCGTATCTGCGGGACATCGGAGGGGTCGTCCACAGCGTCCTGGACTATTCTGTCCGAAATGCGCATGAGTTCATTGATGCGCCTGCGCACATCGCTGCTCTTGATGGAGGAATAGAGCCGGCCCATCTCCTTCATGGCCCGCTTGCCGTCGTCAATGATGGCCTGGACCTCGGGGCTGAGCTTGGGCTCCTCCTTTTTGACAGGTTCCGGTTCGGGCTCGGGTTTTGCGGGGCGTCTGGCGAGTATCATACCTGCGGTGTAGTAGGCGAGAACCGCAGCCGCGGCTGAAACCGCGGCACTCCCGACGAGCCCCGCGAGGGTATACATGGGTATGAAGAAGGCGCAGACTATCCATGCTGCTGCAAAGGCATATATAGGGATAAAAGCGCCCGGTTTTTTCTTTTTCAAATTAGCTCCCCCAATACGCTGAACTGCGATACAATATTTTATAACCAATACCCCCGCGCGTCAAGGGAAACCACCCCTAACCGGGCAAGCACTCCAAAAGCGCGCGGCAGCCGAGGACGATGTCGTCCCAGCAGGCATTGAAGTCGCGCGTGTACCAGGGGTCGGCAACGTCGCGCCTGAGCGGGGTGAGGTCCAGCAGACGCAGCAGCTTGTGTTCGGGATCGCCTCCAAAAAGGCGTTCCATGCTGCGGATGTTGGCGCTGTCCATACCTATAATGAGGTCCCAACGCTCGTAATCAGCGCGGGTAAGCTGCCTGGCCCTCTTCCCGGCGGGATCGAGTCCGTGACTGAGTAGCAGCCTCCTTACTGGCGGATAAACGGGATTGCCTATCTCCTCAGCACTGGTAGCCGCCGAAGCCACCTCCACCTCCAGCCCCTCCCGAGCCGCCATATCCCGAAAAACAAACTCCGCCATAGGACTGCGGCAAATATTGCCGTGGCACACGAACAGCATTTTTACCATGTGTTTCATTCCCCTGACTATACCAAATTATACTCAAATATGCCGGATTTCGCGCAAAGCGCGAACGTTTACCTGCAATTTCAAAATTACATCTCCCGGCACAGCGCGGCATAACTCCGCATACCTTCGCCCGAGAGTGTCGTAAAAGTGTCGTAAATCCGAAATTTTTACGACACGCGTTTTTCAGCGCGCCGGCCTCGTGAGTTTGCCTGTGCTCCGTTCAGCTCCAGCATTTCTGCCCTGGCGTCCTCAAAGCCGATGTGTGTGTAGACATTGAGCGTTACGCCAATCTCCGAGTGCCCCATAATGTATTGCAGCGTCTTGGGGTTCATCCCTGATTTCGCCATGTTGGAGCAGAACGTGTGACGGCAGACGTGCGGCGTAACCTTGGGCATCTGCACCTTGTAAATACTGTTGTACTTAGCGCAGATGTGCTGGAAGTATTTTTCCCAGTGGAGAGCCACCATCGGGCGCCCGTTCTTGTCAAGAAAGAGAAAGCCGCTGTAACCCTGTATCACCGGCTCCACCTTTGGCGGTTTCCTGTTGGCAAGTATGCGCGCGAAGCACTCCTTTACCTCGGGCGTCATTGGAACCATCCTGGTGCCACAGCCGGTTTTTGGGTCTTCTATCACGTACTCCATGCTTCGTGTTCTCTGGAGCTGGTGGTCCACGACAATCCGGCTGTTTTCAAAATCAATGTTGCCGGCCGTCAAGCCCACAAACTCCGAAATGCGCAGCCCGGTTTTGAAGAGAATATAGATGCCGTCATAGTAGCGGCTAAAGTGCTTGTCGTTTTTGACGAACTCCAAAAAGGCGCGTTCCTGCTTGCGCGTGAGTGCCTCGCGGGTTACGCTGTCGTTCACAACTACCGTGCTCAGCTGAAACTCGAATGGATTTTTGTTCAGCAGGTCGTTATCGACAGCCATCTGAAACGCCGGCCTCAGAACGCCGCGTATGGAGTGAATCGTACTGTAACCGCGCCCATCGGCCTGGAGCTTAATCAGCCACGCCTTTGCGTCAAAGATTTTTATTTTATCGATGCGCTTTAGTCCAAACTCCTCTTTCCTGATAATATTGAGCACAAAGTTATAGTTGGCTCTGGTGTTGTGGCGCACACCGCGCTTCTGGGCAACATACATTTCGACAAGCTCCAGCACGGTCAAATCCCCGGCGCAGGCTATGCCGCGGTTTAAATCCAGCTGTATCTGCCTTTCCTTTTCCCTCAGCGGAATATCGCCGCGCTTGCCTTTGGGTACTGAGTCGGCTTCGGTCAGCCTCCAGCTGTAAACGGTTTTCCGCTTGCCAAATGCGTCCTGATACTTATATTCATACTTACCATCTTTTCGCTGGCTCTCTCCGGTCAATAATCTTCGTCCTTTTTTATCTCGCCTTATTTCAGACATTGTTGCTCCTTTCCAATGATTGAAAAGAGCCAGGCTATGACACGCATATTGTATCATAGACCCGGCTCTTTTGCCACAATTATGTGCCGCTCTTATATGGCAGACAGCTTTTCATCGACATAGCGCTCGAAGACACGCCGCTTTATCTGCGGCCTGGTTCCGTTCCACAAAACAAAGTCAGCCTGCGGGTTTTCATCTATAAGCTTTCTCAGCTTCTTATCTCCGATGTGGAAGTACCTTGAGGCCTCCTGCACGCTCAGCGTGTATTTTCTCCATATGGGAATATCGTACCTGTCGTTAAACTGCTCGGGTTCTTTTACCATAGGCAACACTCCTTAAAGATTAAAGTTCTGCGTCCCGTCCGCGTTCGCGTTGGCGCTGTTTGCGTTCCTGCTCCCCGCGCGCCCGCGCGAGGATGTCTGAGATAAAAGCCCTGACCTTTTCGGGCGCGGCTTCGAGGGCGGCAAGGTAGGGCTGAGATTTCTTTTTGAGTGCTTCGTATTTTTCGTGCAGCGCGTCGAAGCGCCGCTTCCAGACGGCAGCGGCTTGTTCGGCGGCGGCGAGCTGCTCGCGCAGCTTTGCAATTTCCGCTCTGGCAGAGAGTCCGTTGACGGCGTGCTTTTTAAGTTCTGCGCTCTCCTGCGGCGTCAGCGAGACATTGCCGGTAATGGGGTTCTTTTTGCCCATTGCCTTTATCTCGCGTGCCGTGAGCGCGGCGGCTTTAGCGGTTTTGGTTTCCTTTTTCAATGCGTCAAGTTTTTGCTCCTGCTTTTCAACAGCCTGCTCAGCCTGAGAAATCTGCGCGCTTACGGCTTCCAGTCGCTGTTGCTCGGCTTTGACCTTGAACTGCGTCACGGTCAGGTGTTCCTCGGTGCTGCCGTGCTCGCCGCGCTCAATGTCGTCGTAACCAGCCGAGCGCATGAAATGAAAAAAGTCATCCTGCAATACGCTGTAGGATGACTTCAAAATCTGTTTGCCCTTTGCGTTCAGCATGGGCTTGCCATCGGCGTCGAGCGCGGGCTTCGACGCCCATTTCTTGCTCCTGCTGACCTGCATGAGCGTCTCTTTCACCGTGCCGACGAGGCTCTTGTCCTTACACCGCTTCGACCAGAGCACCTGCTTCTCCACGACGGGGATGTAGACGACGTGTAGATGGTAGTGGTAGACGTCCTTGCCCAACGCCTCGGACATCGCGCGGTTTCGCTCGTCGGCGTGCATGACAGCGGAGAGGATGAATTGCTCGCCGCCCACAATCTCCACGGCGGCTCTGTAGGCGTCGGCGTAGAAGCGTTTTGCAAACTCGTAGCCGCCGTGGTTGTAGAAGTACGCGGAGTTTACGTCAAAGACCAGCTCGCCAAATTTCACGGCGTCGGGTTTGAGGCCGCGGGTGGAGATAACTTTTTCACGTTCAAGCTGCTCGAACATCTCCGTATAGCTTGTGGACGGAGCCTTGAAGTGTACGTTCATCGGCGTGCGCTCCGAGACGATGTCCTGGTTCGAGTAGTGCGTTTTCTCGCGCTCATTGTGCTCCTGTATCTTCGCCACGTCGCCGGGAGCTTTCAGGTCGTGGTTTCTGACGATGGTGCGGTCAACGCCGTCGTTTCTCGCCATTGAATACACTCCTTCCTGTGGAATTGGGGACACATGGGCCGGGGAGGCGCTTTCTGCGGAAAGCGTAATAACCCACTATGACACTTTCAGCCCAGGGGCTGCAAAGTGCCGTGGGCTCTCCGAGGGGCGCCAGCGTCCACTGCGGTGCCCGCGCTGACCAACAGAGAAACAGGCTGCTGTTTCCTGTTGGCCAGCAATATATGCAGCCGCAAATATTGCAGCTGCATATATGAGTTTTGCGCTCAAACGCTGTGTACGTACGTACCGAGACTCAACGCTCGTGTACGTATGTACGTTGCGAATCGCTGCAAAACTCATTTATATGCGGTCGCACTATGGCTTCAATACCCATGAAGCCCCACACGCGCCGCCCCGCAGAGTTGGTAACGTTGTTACAGTGCTCGAGATTGTATTTGCCTGACGCCGCCACAAGCGCGTCGCTGAAGCTGCGCGGTTTTAGCGCGGTCAGACTGTTTTCCTCGCACCACATCCGGTATATCTCGTAGCAATCCTTCGAGCTTATGGACGCATCCGCTTTCAACCGGATGTAGCCCTCGGATTCGAGGAAGTCGTAGACATTGTTGTTGTCGCGCTTCACAGTCTCGCGGTTTTCTCTCGTCCGTGCGCTCTCAGTGAACTTGAAATTGTTCGCCGCGAGCCGTTTGAGACCCTCAAAAGCCCAGAGGAAGATGCCCTCAACCTCGGCTTTCATTTTCTCGGCAAGGTCGGGGTCGTCCACACGGTCAGCGGCCTTTTCCTTAGTGGTCAAGACGAGCTGACGCCTGTAAAAACCGTCGCTGCGGTCAAAGAGCGCCTGCAAGTCGCCGTTGCTGAATGCCAGCAGCCGGGCGAACATCCAGCCCTGGTAGCTCTGTTTGCCCTTGCGCTCCAAGTCCATCTTGCCCTGCGCCGTAACGATGGACTTGACGTAGTTGGTCTGGCGCAGTGCTTCCATGCGCATATCATCATCGACGCACAGAAGGACGTGTTCGAGGTCGGCGCGGGCAAAGCGGTTTTCAGAGATTTTGCCGATGCTGCCGTCCTTCATGTTGCTGCCGAACAGGGTAGAGAGCACCACGCCAATCTGGCTCTTACCCTCGCCGCCGCTGCCTTTAATGACCATCATGCGCTGCCCCTTGTTGCTGGGCATGAGGCAGTAGCCTATGAACTCCTGCAAGGTGGGAATATCCTCCGGGTAGAGCAGTTCGCTGAGAAAACTCAGCCACCGCTCAGGTTTCGGAGCGTTGGGGTCGTAGGCAACCGGCAAGCGGCTGCGCACAATTTTGCTCCGGCCCTCGGTGAACTTGCCATCCAAAGACAACGTTCCATTTGCCACATGGATTCTGTCCTGCTCCGGCGGCAAGCCCTCCACGCGCGCCGCGAGCTTCATCAGCTCCATGATGTTGCTTATCTTTCGCGGGATATTGCTCACGGCGCAGCAGCGCAGCTCCTCAAAGATTTCGCCGCGCAAGGGCAGCTCGTCCGTGACGCGTCCGTCGGGCGTGAAAAACGCGCCGTCCGTGTAGACGAGTTTATGGCGGCTCAGGAAGTTGTCGCAAAACAGAGCCTCGTTGATGCTCTTGCCGTCAAACCAAAAGGGCGCGTCAGGCGACCTTAGCTTTTTTGCCATAGCGCTCCTCCTCCAACAGGTACTCAACGTAGTCCAGCTTCTTACAGGCTTCAACATAGCGCTCGTCCGGCTCGTCGTCAGGCGAGCGCGGCGCGAACTCGGCTTTCCATCGGCTCAAACGTCTCACAACGTCCCAGAGCGTTTCACGCCGTGGCATTGGATTTTCACCAAGACCGAAGTCCACGGACAATCGCCGCGCTGCCTCGTATCTACTCAGGCCGAGCAGCCGCGCCGTGAGGTCAATCACGTCGCCGTGCGCCCCGCAGCCGAAGCAGAAGAAGTAGTCCTCGTTGAGCTTCATACTTGGGTGCCGGTCGTCGTGAAAGATGCAGCGCGTCATTCCAGTCCGGCCTACGTCCATTCCGTAGCGCTCCGCGGCCTCCGGCACGCTCACCGACGCTTTTACGGTTTCGTACAGATTCAAAGGCATTACCTCCTGAAAATAGATTGACGGTCTTTGCCCGTCTGCCTGAATATACGGAGAAATTGCCCTTGAGCCTTGAAATTCCGCAAAACTGCAAGAAAAGAAAAAAGCCGCCCTAAGTTCTTGCAAAAGTGCAAGAGCGCAGGGCAGGGTGAAAATATTGCCAGAACAGCTCGATTCAAGTATAATAGCCGGAGAACTTTGCATAAAAGAGGTGGCACGCATGGAGGGCGAATACCTGCCCGGGAACATCCGGGAGCGCATACAGGAGCTGCTCCACGAGCGCAAAATAACACAGGCTCAGCTCGCGGAGCGCATCGGCAGTACGGAGAGCGCCGTCAGCCGATTCATCTCCGGCAAGACGGACAAGATAAGCGCCGAGCACATTATCCGCATTGCCAGGGCGTTCAACGTCTCCACGGACTTTTTGCTCGGCGTGGTGAACGTCCCAGACCGCAAGAACTACGACGTGGAGGAACTGGGCTTGTCCGTGCAGGCGGCACGCAACCTCTACACCGGGCGGGTCAATGCGGAGATTGTAAACCGGCTGCTGGAAAGCCCGCGCTTTGCCGAGGTAACATACATGATTGAGCAGTATTTCAACGACACGCTCGCGGAGGGCTTCGCCGCGCAGAACCAGATGTACGCTTCCATCAGTGCGCTGCTGCGCCGTAACGTCAAGACCGACGCCGCCGTGCAGGCCGCGCGTGACGCCAACCGTCAGCGCGTGCCGGTGTACCAGGCCGACCTCACCACGATACAAAACAGCTTCATGGCGGCGCTCAAAGAGGTCAAGCGAGAGCTGGGCAACGACCTCACGGCGGCGCAGGCGCTGACCAAAGAGGTCACGCAGCAGATGTACGCCTCGCTGACCAAGGGCGGGGACGTGCAAACGGTGCAGGTGACGCCGGAGCTGTTCGCGTCGGCCGTCACGCAGAGCGTGGCGGGCATGGAGGGCGCGCAGCCTGAGGCGCTCGAAAAGCTCGGAAAGGCGCTCGCGGAGTTTGCGCAGGCCACCATGGACTACGCGAAGGAGAAACAGGATGCCGGACAATGAGCGGCTCTGCGCGCTTGCGCAGGAGGGTGACGCCGCCGCGCGAGAGCTGCTCATACAGAACAACCTCGGCTTCATACGCAGGACGGCGCTTGAGGTGTACGGCAAAGCCGGTGAAAGCGGCCTCGACGTAGACGACCTCGTGCAGGAAGGCTGCATCGGGCTGCTGAGCGCGGTTGACAGGTTTGATGCTGGGAAGGGCTCGAGTTTTCTTGCCTACGCCGCCTCGGCGATACGCAACGCCATGACGGACTGCGCCCGCGCGGCGCTCTCACAGTTTGAGCGGCGGCTAGAGTTTGACGGCTTGCAGCGCGTGTACCTCGACGACGTGCTCGACGCCGATGAACGGCTGCTGCGTATAGAGGCTGTCGCCGACCCGCACACACAGACGCCGGAGCAGGTCGTACTGCGGCGCGAGCAGCTCGCTGAGCTGTACGCCGGGCTGGACAACCTGACCGCCCGTGAGCAGACCTGGCTGCTCTATCGCCACGGCTTTGCCGACGGCGCAGAGCACCCGCTAACCGCCGCCGCGCGGCACTTCCACCTAAGCGAGAACCGGGCGCGTGCGCTCGACAAGCAGGCGCTGGACGATTTGCGGCTCGAGCTGCCGTGGTGGTATTAAAATTAAAACAGGGTGCGTTCCGTTTTGGAACGCACCCTGCTGCTTATGAAATATTTACCTTTTAACTGTCACTTGATGTCCTCCATAAACCGCATCAACATCGCAGCAGCCTGCGCGCGGGTCGCGGTGCCATGCGGGTCTATCTCGGTCTCAGTGACTCCGGTGATGATGCCTTTTTCAACAGCCCATCTCATTGCGCCCTGCGCCCAATCGCTGACTCTGCCGGCATCAGTGTACGCCGCAAGGCTGAACGTACTGCCGGGCTCCCCTGCATAGCGCCAGAGCATAGTCGCAAACTGCTCGCGCGTCACGAGTCCGTTCGGGTCAGTGCCGTCAGAAATGCCGTTGGACATCGCCCATGCGCGCGCCGCCTCAATCCAGCTCTCTCCGGTGACCGTCTGACCGTTAATGCGGGCAAGAATCGCCCAGACCATCGCGCGGCTCATAGTGCCATTCGGGTTGAAGCTAGCGTCGCTCACGCCGTCCATGAGTCCGTTGGCGTAGACGTAGTCAACGTAGTCGTAGAACCAGTCGCCACGGTTCACGTCGGTGAACGGGAGGGTATTTAAGGTTTCATCGGGTTCTTCGGGCAGAGGTTCAGGGTTTTGGTCAGGCTCTGGAGTGTTCATTTCTTCCTTGTCAACTTCATAGATTACTCCACCTGAAGTTGACTCAAATTCCACAGGATTATCCTGTTCATCAGTAAATACGTTAGAACTGGTGAGTGTGATAGGCTTATCGTTTTCGGAGTTGGCCTCTGCTATACCATCATAAGCGCTGAGGCTAAAACCGTTGTCCTCACCGCTAAGGGTTACAGAATTACGATCATTGCCTATCTCATCGGAAGTGAGGGTAAACATCTGCTCAACAGATTTAGGCGCAGATGTATCAACCTTGCCATCGCTGGTAAGGGCAAGCGTGGAGATGCCATTGCTTTCCATAGCAACATTATACTTGCCTACGGTCAAAGAAATGTATCCCTCTCCACTGTTTACATTAATGGTGTAAGCCGAGCTAGCAGGAAGAATGTAGGTTACGCCGTTATCGTCGTATCCAGCGTTGAGGGCAATACTGAGCTGAACGCTGAGACTTCCATCTGTCTGTATGCCATTTGTAAAAGTAGCATACTGCCCGTTAGCAGCTGTGATGGTGAAATTGAGAAGTTCGGTGTTTAGTTTATACATATTCTGCTTCACGACACTAAGTCCACCGGTGAAGTAATCCTGAAGGTTTGCGTGGTCGTATGTAGTTCCCCGGGACGAGGCCGGCTTGCTATTTATTACTCCAACGGTAGAGGGGTAATTACCACTTGCAAAACTGACGGAGCGGTAATCTGCACTTATGGTCATCGTGTCGAGCCTCCACTGATTTGGATCATAGACGGTAATTGAATAGCTACCATCTCCATTCTGTACGCCATTGAGTCCGACTATAGCATGACCAGAGTCAACCGTAGGTAAAAATGATATCATTACGGGTACGTCACCGGACTTCATGATTTCAACAAGTTCCTTGTTATAATCGCCATTGTTGAGTTTTGAGTAATAAAAGCCGTTTGAGCCTTGCTCCGTGTACTGCTGCAGGTGATAATAATTGATTAGATTGAGTACGTTGGAATTATTAGACGGCCAGCTGAGATCATGCAGCAGATCCGAACCGCTCTGGAAAAAGCCAGGGTCAAGATCATCGAACCAGTTTAGAATAAAGACAGCACTCATTCCGTAGCAGGATCCTCCCCAATCTCTATTCATTTGTTCTTCTACATCGACCCAATCTGCTGCGGATACTACATCCTGCATGGCGCTAAGGTAACGCCCGCTGAGGGCGTAGTTGCTGCAATCAAAGTATTGGTCGGCATTGATGAAATTGAACACATCCACCTCGTTTCCCTGTGGTGGGGTCTCAGGATCCGAGGTGCTTTCCTCCCAACGTGCAGAAAGTATAATATTCCCGGTAACCGGTGTTGTGTTCTCCCATTTTGTTTCGTTAAAGTACCATCCTACAAATTTGTATCCTGGTACATTCTCAGGAGTAGGCAATGTAATTGTCTCTCCATAGTTCACATCAATTGGCGCAATGCTGGTGCCGGGCATACCATTTAGGTCAAAATAAACAGTGCAGGTAGTTAGATGCCAATTAGCATATAGAGTATGGTTAAAACTGCTAATTACAGGGGAACCCTCTATTGCCCATTCGCCACTGTCTGTAGCCATACGCCATCCTTCAAATGTATATCCCTCCAGATATGGCGTAGGTAAATCAGAATATGGTTCCTCGTATGGAATGTTGTAGGAAATCTCGGTGCTACCGTCATCGAATTGCCCACCATTGGCATCAAATGTTACTTCACAATGTTTGATATTGAGGTACATCTCCCACATGTATCCGTTCCCTTTGGCGGTTTCTATGTAGTAGAAATATCCCCTTTCATTAACGTGCGCCCATTTGTTGGGGTATACTTTAACAGCATCTCCATTTTCTGCGTAATAGTCAGTATCGCTTACAAGTTGATTTCCCTGCCTAATCAGAATGAAGGGATAAATCTCCCACGTCTGAGGATCTATCATACAATAATAATTGTTAACCCCTACACTGACTTTGGACGTAGTAATTTCCGTGTCGTAGCTGATGTCTCCGCTGTCCGCCAATGCCGCCACAGTCAGCAGCGACGCCACCAGTGCCACACAGAGCAGCAAAGCTAATAATCGTTTCTTCACGTTATTTTCCCCCTCAGTGTTTAATTGATTCTTCAACGCTGGTTTCTCTATCAATGAGCAGGATGAAAAATGGCTCTACAAAAAGGTGTACTATTTGACACGAGGGAAAGAACCGCTCTAAAATCATAAAGAATGCTTGAAATTGGCTCAAAAATGGTGTATGCTGTAAAAGATGAAGGCAACGAACAGGATGCAGGAAGGTACACCTTCCTGCATTTTCAGCACTTAGGCAACAATTTGGCGTTTTCATACACAGAGGCGCGATAGCGAAAAGTGGAAATCGCCATGTCACACTCTCTCGCGGCCGCCGCGCCCGTTATTTTCCCAGCCCGCCACCGTTGATAGACGCCGTGGAAGTTCTCCGGGAGCGGCGCGGGCGGGCGTCCGAAGCGCACGCCGCGGGCTTTTGCTGCGGCTATACCCTCGGCCTGCCGCTGGCGTATGTTCACGCGCTCGTTCTCTGCGACAAATGACAGTACCTGTAAAACGATGTCGCTCAGGAACGTGCCCATCAGGTCTTTGCCGCGGCGCGTGTCCAAAAGCGGCATGTCCAGCACGACGATGTCCACGCCCTTCTGCTTGGTGAGCGCACGCCACTGCTCCTGAATCTCCGCATAATTTCGTCCGAGACGGTCTATGCTCTTGATGTAGAGCAGATCGTCTCGCTTCAGTTTTTTGAGCAGCCGCTTGTACTGCGGCCGGTTAAAGTCCTTGCCAGAGAGCTTGTCCATGTAGACGTTCGCGTCCGGCACGCCCGCCTCGTGCAGCGCGATACGCTGCCGGTCTTCGTTCTGGTCACGGCTGCTGACGCGTATGTATCCGTAAGTGCTCAACCATTAACCTCCTGTTTAGTGCATTTTAATCATCCCTTTCGGTTTCTTAATTATACAAAAACAGCGACGGCCATCGTGGCCATCGCTGTTTTTGTGAGCTTATCATTCTATTAAATCATCTCTTGTGGTCGCCTAGAGTACTCGGATATAGAACCGTTATAGTATTACAGTCTCAATATGAGCGATGTGTTTTGTCATAGCCTGACTCGTGTCGTAAAAGTGTCGTAAATTTAATGCCCAGTACGGGAGAAAACCCTGGTATATCAAGGGATTCAGGGCCTTGTTAAGCCCCTGCCGTGGCAGATGAACAAAACGCTAGTCATTATATCAAAGCCTCCAAATATCATTTGCGTTAGCGGGGCAGCTTTCCGCTGGCGCTGGTCCAGGCTGAGGCGGCTTGGGCGAAAGAGCGGTAGCCGTGCGACCTTATAAACTGTGCGGACGCCTGGTATCTCGAATATTTATACCCCTTGCTGTAGAAACCCTGGACCGTAGGGCAGGAGTCGAAGGAGGAACAGTCGGAGCAGGTTATTTGGCCGCTCGAAAGGCAGCACTTTTTTATAGCACACCTGGCCTTCGACAGCTCGCGTGAGCCGTCGGCGTAACCGGTCGAGCAGCCCTTGCACGACACCATATATTTCCTGCACGTGCGGCAGTAGGCGCCGCAGCAGCCCAACTCAGCGGTATCCGGAGCGCCCGGGCCGACGGCTGCGGACAGGCACGGCCTTACAGCCCTCAGCGTGTGCGTCGCGCCCCAGCTTTTGAGAACCCGGACCTCGGAAAATCCAGCCTTTTCAAGACATTCCGCCTCGTGTTCCGGTGTCAGCGGAGTGTCGAAGTGGTATAGCACATCGTCCATGATGTTCTGGGCCTTTTTCAGCCGGAGCAGCTCGGCACGGTGAGCGGTTTCCTCCTCGTCGGAAAGGGAAAAATAGTCAGTAAGTACGAATACCCCTCCGGGCTTTAGAGCTTCGCGCAGCTTCCGGTAAAGCGGGAGCTTTTCTTCTGCGGTGAAGTGATGGAGAGACTCTACGGAGACCGCCGCGTCGTAGACGGCGGAGCCGAAGGGAAGGTCAAAATATGAGCCCAGGACGGTCCGCACATCCCTGCCGGGAAACTTCTCGGCAAGCCTGTTGAGCATGCCCGGCGCAAGGTCGATACCGGTGACGGAGGCCGTGGGATTGATCGCAAAATACTCCTCCAGCTCCAGCCCCGTGCCGCAGCCAAGGTCAAGAACAGCGCAGCCGGCACCAGAGGGCAGTTGCTCGGCGGTAAAGCGCAAAAACTCCCGCGCAGAGGCTATACAGCCCAGCTGGTGCGCGTCGTATTCATCAAGGCGGCTGTCAAAGAACTTGTCCATTCGTTCAAGCATACGTTACCTCCGATTCCGCCCCGCAAGGGGCGCGAGGCTATTGTAGCACAAAGTGCCCGGGCTTACAGCAATGAATTTTGCGGCGGGGCTTTTCAAGAGGGGAGGGCTGTGCTAAAATACGGTTTAAATAAAGTATGAAAAAGGAGTAATCATGCCTGATTTTCACGTGGTCAGCAGCTATGTGCCATCCGGCGACCAGCCCGAGGCGATAGACGCCCTGGCCGATGGGCTGGAGCGCGGTATACCCGAGCAGACTCTGCTGGGCGTCACCGGCTCCGGCAAGACCTATACCATGGCCAAGGTCATAGAGCGCGTCCAGCGCCCGACGCTGGTGCTGGCGCATAACAAGACGCTCGCAGCCCAGCTCTGTTCGGAGTTCCGCGAGTTTTTCCCGGATAACGCCGTGGAATACTTCGTCTCCTACTACGACTACTACCAGCCCGAGGCCTATATACCCACAACGGACACCTACATTGAGAAGGACAGCTCCATAAACGACGAGATAGAGCGCCTGCGCCACTCGGCGACGTCCAGCCTGTCGGAGCGGCGGGACGTTATCGTCGTGTCCTCCGTCTCCTGCATCTACGGCCTCGGCGACCCGATAGACTATGCCAGCATGGTCATTTCCCTGCGCCCCGGCCAGCAGAAGGACAGGGACGAGCTGCTGAAAAAGCTCATCGAGATACGTTACGAGCGCAACGATATCGCCTTCGACCGCAATATGTTCCGCGTCCGGGGCGACACCGTGGAGGTCTTCCCGGTCTATTCCTACGACAAAGCCATACGCATAGAGTTCTTCGGGGACGAGATAGACCGCATTTCCGAGATAAACCCTGTCACCGGCACGCCCACGCGCATACTGAACCACGTCGCCATCTACCCCGCGAGCCACTATGTCACCACCAAGGAGAAGATGGCCGCCGCGGTAAAGGAGATGCGCCGCGAGTGCGACGAGCGCGTGGCGTTCTTCAAGAGCCAGGACAAGTTCCTGGAGGCCCAGCGCATAGAGCAGCGCACGAGCTTCGACATCGAGATGATACAGGAGCTGGGCTACTGCTCCGGCATCGAGAACTACAGCCGCATAATCTCGGGCCGGGAGCCGGGCAGCGCGCCCATGACGCTGCTGGACTATTTCCCGAAGGACTTCGTCCTCTTTGTGGACGAGTCTCACGTCACGCTTCCGCAGGTGCGCGCCATGTACAGGGGCGACAGGGCGCGTAAGGAGACCCTGGTGAACTACGGCTTCCGCCTGCCCTCGGCCTTCGATAACCGTCCGCTGAAGTTTGAGGAGTTCCAGCAGCGCATAGGCCAGGCGGTATACGTCTCGGCCACGCCCGGCGAGTACGAGCGGGAGCGCTCCGGCCAAATCGCGGAGCAGATAATAAGACCCACCGGCCTGCTTGACCCGGAGATATCCGTCCGCCCCGTCGAGGGCCAGATAGACGACCTCATGGACGAGATAAAGGCCCGCATAGCCAAGGGCCAGCGCACGCTGGTGACGACGCTGACGAAGAAAATGGCCGAGGACCTCTCCGCCTATCTCACCGCGGCGGGCATCAAGTGCCGCTATATGCACCACGATATCGGTGCGATAGAGCGCATGGAGATAATCCGCGACCTGCGCCTGGGCGAGTTCGACGTCCTCGTGGGCATAAACCTCCTGCGCGAGGGCCTGGACCTGCCCGAAGTCAGCCTTGTCGCCATTCTGGACGCGGATAAGGAGGGCTTCCTGCGCAGCGAGACGAGCCTCATCCAGACCATAGGCCGCGCGGCGCGCAACGCCGAGGGCCTGGTCATCATGTACGCCGACAGCGAAACGCCCTCCATGCGCGCGGCCATCACGGAGACGGAGCGCCGCCGCAGGAAGCAGGACGCCTATAACAAGGCACACGGCATCGTCCCGCAGACGATAATCAAGAGCGTGCGGGATATCATAGAGATATCCTCCGAGGCCGACAAGGGTACACGCCGCCGCGACGGGCTGAAGATGACGGAGGCCGAGCGGCGTGAGGAGATACAGAAGCTGGAGAAGAAGATGCGCGAGGCGGCGAAGATGCTCGAATTTGAGTACGCCGCCATCCTGCGCGACCAGCTCATAAAGCTGAGGGGTGAAAAGTAATGAAGCGCGTCCTGGCCCTCTGCCTGTGCGCGGCGCTGCTGCTGAGCCTCGCCGCCTGCGGCTCTGCCCCGGAGGTGACGCTCCCCGCGCCCGAGGGAGAGGCGGAGGCGGCGCCCACGACGGAACCCACGCCGACGCCGACCCCGACCCCGGAGCCCACGCCGGAGCCGACGCCAAGCGTCGTTAAGCTCACGCTCGCGGGAGACCTAGTCATGCACACCCCGCTCCACGACGAGGCGCTCCAGCCCGACGGCAGCTACGACTACGCGCCCATCTTCGAGGACGTGGCGCACTACGTCGAGGAGGCAGACTACGCCCTGTGCTGCTTTGAGGGCGCCTTCACCGGCGACGGCAAGTGGACGGGATATCCGCTCTTCCACGTGCCGGACGATCTGGCCTATTCGCTGAAGGAGGTCGGCTTCGACCTCATAAACATGGCCAGCAACCACGCCATGGACGCCTGGCACGAGGGCATAATAAGGACGCTGGACGTCCTGGACGACGCGGGCCTCGACCACGTAGGGGCCTACCGCACGCAGGAGGAGCGCGACGAGGATAACGGCATCGTCGTCAAGGAGATAAACGGCGTCAGCATCGCCTTTTTGAACTTCACCTACGGCACGAACGGCATACCCGTGGACGACACGCCCTACGGCCTGAACGTCTACACGACAGACTACATGACCTACTGCTCCAAGGTGGATTACGACATGCTGGACGCCGACATGGCCGCGGCCAGGGCGCTGGAAACGGATATCATCGCCGTCAGCGTCCATTGGGGCGGGGAGTACGTCACAGGCGCGACGCAGTACCAGCGCGACCTGGCGGACTATTTCTTCGCCCAGGGCGCGGACCTTGTCATCGGCGGCCACCCGCACGTCCCGGAGCCGATGGAGCTGCGCACCGTGACGGACGAAGACGGCAATGAGCGCACGGGCTTCCTCTGCTACTGCCTGGGGAACCTGCTGTCCTGCCAGACCCGCCAGTACACGGACCTCACCTGCATGGTGCAGCTGGAGCTGACGAAGGACCCCGCGACGGGGGAGACTGAGATAAGCTCCTGCGAATACATACCCATGATAATGCTGAACATAGGCGACTTCGGCATCTCCCGCCAGACGGCGGGTTGGGGCCGGAGGCTGTGGGATATCCGCGCCGCCATAGCGGACTACGAGTCCGGCGACGACCGCGGCGGGATAATAACGCCGTATATGTACAGCACTCTCCAGACCGCTTTGGAGGACTGCGAGAGCATATTTGGTTATTTGGAGATGCCCTGATGAAAAAACTCATGATACTGGACGGCAACAGCGTCGTAAATCGCGCCTTTTACGGCGTCCGGCCCCTGAACGCGCCGGACGGCACGCCGACGAACGCGGTGTACGGCTTCCTGGCCATTTTGCAGAAGCTCTTCGAGGGCGAGGCGCCGGATTCGCTCTGCGTGGCCTTCGACCTGCCCGCGCCGACCTTCCGGCACGAGATGTACGAGGGCTACAAGGCCCAGCGCAAGCCCATGCCTGAGGAGCTGGCCGTGCAGATGCCGCTTTTGAAGGAAACGCTGGACGCCATGCATATCCGCCGCTTAGAGGCCGCGGGCTGGGAGGCGGACGACGTGCTGGGCGCCGTGTCCGCCATCTGCGAAAAGTCCGGCTGGGCCTGCGAGATAGTCACCGGCGACAAGGACAGCTTTCAGCTCATAACGGAGACGACGAGCGTCCTGCACGTCAAGAGCCGCATGGGCCAGACCGAGACGATACTCTACGACCGCGCGCGTTTCGAGGAGGAATACGGCTTCGCCCCGCCGCTCATGGTGGACCTCAAGGCCCTGATGGGCGACGCCTCGGACAACATCCCGGGCGTGCCGGGCATAGGCGAAAAGACCGCCCTGGACCTCGTGCGCCGCTATGGCCGCGTGGCGGATATTTACGCCGGCCTGGACAGCCTGGATATAAAGGACAGCGTCCGCAAAAAGCTCGCCGCCGGCCGTGAGAGCGCGGAAATGTCCTATACCCTTGCCACCATCAGCCGTGAAGCGCCCGTGGAGCTGAAGCCCGAGGACGCGGCCTGGAGCCGGGACTTCGGCCCGGAGCTTTACGCCGTGCTGGACCGGCTGGGCTTCCGCCGCTTTATCGAAAAATGGGGCCTCGCCCCCGCGCCCGAGGCGGTGCAGGAGGCTGAGAGCCGCGCGATGCCGGAGCTGAGCGCCCTTACGGCGCAGGAGGCCGAGGCGCGTATCCGCGCGGCGGAAACGCTGGGCCTCGCCCTGCCCGGGGACGACCTCGACAGCCTCAGCCTCTGCGACGGCGAGGCGATCTTCACCCTCAACTGGGGCGAGCTGGGCGAGGACTATAACCGCCTTCTTCGGCTTGTGTTCTCGCCGGAGGTCAAAAAATCCGCCCACGGTGTCAAGGACCTCATGGGCCTGGCCCTGGCCGAGGGCCTGGGCACAGAGGGCTTCGTCTTTGACACGGAGCTGGCCGCATACGTCCTCGACCCGACGGAGAGCGGCTACGACCTAGGCAAGCTGACCAAACGTTACCTGGGCGCGGAGCTGCCGGAGGCCCGGGCTGCGCTGGAGCTCATGGCCCCCATGCGCGCGAAGCTGGCGGAAAACGGGGCGGAGAAGCTCTATTTCGATATCGAGCTGCCGCTCTGCCAGGTGCTGGCCGAGATGGAGCGCGCGGGTTTCCTGGTGGACAGGAAGGCCCTGGCCGACTTCGGCGAGAGCCTCACGGCGGGTATAGACGCCCTGCAGCGCGGCATCTGGGAGCTGGCCGGGCACGAGTTCAATATAAACTCGCCCAAGCAGCTGGGCGAGGTGCTGTTCGATGAGCTGATGCTCCCAGCGGGCAAGAAGACCAAGACCGGCTGGAGCACCAACGCCGACATCCTGGAAAAGCTCATAGGCAAGCACCCCATCATAGGCGATATCCTGGAATATCGCATGCTGACGAAGCTGAAGAGCACCTACGCGGACGGCCTGCTCAAGGTCATCTCCACCGACGGGCGCATACACACGAACTTCCGCATGACGGTGACGGCCACGGGCCGCCTTTCGAGCACGGAGCCGAACCTGCAAAACATCCCCGTCCGGCGCGAGTTGGGCGCGCAGATAAGGCGCATGTTCGTCGCCGCGCCCGGCTGCGTCCTGGTGGACGCGGATTACAGCCAGATAGAGCTCCGCCTGCTGGCGCATATATCCGGCGATGAGACGATGCAGAACGCCTTCAAGAGCGGGGAGGATATCCACGCCGTCACGGCCTCGCAGGTCTTCGGCCTGCCGCTCAGTGAGGTCACTCCGGCCCAGCGCAGCAGCGCGAAGGCCGTGAACTTCGGCATAGTCTACGGCATCTCGGCCTTCTCGCTGGCGCAGGATATCAAGGTAAGCCCCGCCGAGGCCCGGGCGTATATAGACGCCTATATGCAGAAATACCACGGCGTGCGCGAGTATATGGACAGGGTCATAGCCGAGGCAAAGGAGCGCGGCTATGTCGAGACGCTGTTCGGCCGCCGCCGCCCGGTGCCGGAGCTGAAGGCCTCGAACTTCAACACCCGCAGCTTCGGGGAGCGCGTGGCGCGCAATATGCCCATCCAGGGCACGGCCGCGGATATAATCAAGCTCGCCATGGTGAACGTCCGCCGCAGGCTCCGCGCCGAGGGCCTGGAGGCGCGGCTGATATTGCAGGTCCACGACGAGCTCATTGCCGAGTGCCCGGAGCGTGAGGCGGAGCGCGTCGCCGCGCTGCTGGAGGAGGAGATGGAGCGTGCCGTGACGCTCTCCGTCCCCCTGACCGCAGAAGCGCACATCGGACATTCATGGGCGGAGGCGCATTGACATGGTGACATTTGAAGAAGCCGCCGCGATGCTGGACGAGGCCGTGGACGCGCTGCCGCAGGAGATATTCAACAAGCTCAACGGCGGCGTGAACCTCCTGCCCGCCCGCCGCACGGACGAGAACGGCCTGCTGGTCATGGGCATGTACTTCGTGGACCAGATGGGCCGACACGTGGAGATATATTACGGCTCCTTCCGGGAGCGCTACGCCGCCGCCGCTCCCGAGCGCTGGCGCCGGGAGCTGACGCGCACGCTCAAACACGAGCTGACGCACCACATCGAAAACCTGGCCTATGACCGCAGCCTGGAGCGCTGGGACGCGGAGCACGTGGCGCAGCTGCTCCAGGGCCTGGAGGACGAGCCGCTGGAGGCGGAGAGCATCCTCTTTGTGGACGCGGACGGCGCCGGCCTTGCGGCGATAGCCTGCGCGATGTTCGAGCAGGCGGCGCGGGACGAGGGCTGTCCGGAGCTGAGGGCGGGTTTCGCCTCGGCGGGTGAGCCTGTGCCCGCCCCGGAGCCGAAGGCCGTGAAGGCCGCGGCGAAATACGGTCTCGATATCTCAAAGCGCACCACCCGCGCGGCAGACAGGGCCGCGCTGGAGAGCTATGACGTCGCGCTCTGCATGACCGAGGCCCAGGGCGACGCACTGGCCGCCCGCTGGCCGGAGTTTGACGAGCGTATCATCTGTCTTGGCGAGACGGATATCACGCCGCCGCGTTTTTCCACGCAGGGCGGCTGGGACCGCCTCGCGGACAGGCTGGCGGAGGAAGTGCGCTATCTCCTGGACGAGCTGCTGGGGGAGGACGAAGATGACGATACGTGACGCCCGGCCCTCAGACGCGGCAAAGATAGCCGCGCTTGAGCGCGAGTGCTTTTCCCTGCCCTGGCCGGAGGAGATAATCACCTCCCAGCTCAGCGGACCGGGCAAAATAATGCTCGCTGCCGAGGAGGAGGGAGCCTTCGCTGGCTATATGGGCCTGCAATACGTCCTGGACGAGGGCTATATATCCAACGTCTGCACAGCTCCGGAGCACCGCCGCCGCGGCGTGGCCTCCGCGCTGATAGACGAGATGATAAGCCGTGCCGCGGCGCTGGAGCTGGCCTTCCTGAGCCTTGAGGTCCGCGCCTCGAACTCGCCCGCCATAGCCCTCTACCGCGGCAAGGGCTTCGTGGACGTCGGCGTCAGGCCGGGGTACTATGAAAAGCCCGCAGAGGACGCCATAATAATGAATCTCTACATAAGGAAGGAACCGCAATGCTGATTTTAGCCGTTGAATCCTCCTGCGACGAGACCGCAGTCGCCCTCGTCCGGGACGGGAGGGAGCTTGTAACAGACCAGGTGTTTTCCCAGGCCGACCTGCACGCCGTCTACGGCGGCGTTGTGCCGGAGATAGCCTCGCGCAGCCATGTGGAGGTCATCTCGCTACTTGCGGAGCGCGCGCTCCAGGTCGCGGGCCTGGAGCGGAAAGATATAGATGCCGTCGCCGTCACCTACGCGCCGGGCCTCATCGGTGCGCTGCTGGTGGGCGTGAACTTCGCCAAGGCTGCGGCCATGGCCCTGGGCGTGCCGCTCATACCCGTGCACCATATCCGCGGCCATATCGCCGCCAACTATCTCGCCTTCCCGGAGCTGGAGCCGCCTTTCCTGTGCCTGGCCATATCCGGCGGAAACACGCTCATCGCCGACGTGCGGGACTATACCGATATCCGAATCCTGGGCTCGACGCGGGACGATGCGGCGGGGGAGTGCTTTGACAAGACCGCGCGCGTCCTCGGCCTGCCCTATCCCGGAGGCAAGCCCCTGGACGAACTCTCGCAGCAGGGCGACGACACGCGCTATGCCATGCCGCAGTCGCACATAGAGGGCAGCCCCTACGACATGAGTTTCTCCGGCCTCAAGACGGCGGTGATAAACCTGGTCCACGGCGCACAGCAGCGCGGGGAGGAGATAGACCGCCCGGGCCTCGCCGCCTCGTTCTGCAAGGCCGTGAGCGAGAGCCTCGTGCCGCGCACGATGGCCGCCGCGCGTGAGCTGGGCTATAAAAAGATCGTCGTCGCCGGCGGCGTGGCCGCCAATTCCCGCATAAGGCGCGACTTTGCCGCCGCGGCGGAGCGCGAGGGTGCGACTCTGTATATACCTCCGCTGAAGCTCTGCGGCGACAACGCGGCCATGATAGGCGCCCAGGCGTATTACGAATATCTGGCGGGCAGCACCGCCGGCAGCGACCTGAACGCCTACGCCACAAAGGAGCTGTAAGATATGAGCACGCACGATGGACACAGGCAGAGAATGAAGAACGCCTTTGCCGAGCACGGGCTTGAGAGCTTTGACGACGTACACGCCCTTGAATTCCTGCTGTTCTACGTCCGTGCGCGCTGCAACACCAATGAGATCGCCCACGAGCTGCTGGACCGTTTCGGCTCGCTGGACGCCGTTTTCGAGGCCTCGGTGGAGGAACTCTCGAATGTCGATGGCGTGGGCCGGGAGACGGCCATTTTCCTGCGCCTCATACCGGAGGTCAGCCGGCGCTATATGATGAGCCGGCGCAAGATGACAACGATAAACGACACTCGGGACGCCTGCGAGTATTTCCGGCCGCTGTTCATGTTTGCCCGCACGGAGCGCGTCTTTGTCCTGCTGCTGGACAATATGCTCCGCGTCCTGAGCTGCCGGGAGCTGGGCAGGGGCAGCCTGGATTTTGTGAACATGAACGTGCGCAGCGTGGTGGAAATGGTGGTGAACTACCGCGCGAGCCGTGTGATCCTGGCGCATAATCACCCCGGCGGAGGTATAACTCCGTCGCCGGACGACTATGTGTCCACGGAGATGCTGGAGAAGGCCCTGGGCGGTTTCGGCGTCCAGCTGCTTGACCACATAATCGTCAGCGGCGTCCAAGCGGGCTCCATCTTCAAGGCAAACCGGGACTACCGGCAGATAGTATGAACGGATTCCTTCATATTGCGCCTTCCGAGCGGAATGAGGCGGCCTTCGCGGTTGTTATGTAAAGGATTTTTAAAATCCCGCGGGGCCGCCGCTTTCGATCCAGGGATTGGCAATAAATGCAAATAATCGCTGAAACCCGCGCCGCACAAGGGAAAAACGCTGTTGATAAGCATGTTGAAAGTGTTTATAACTCTGAGAATAACTTTTCTGCCTTTCATTTATGTAAACGCCGCGTGCGGTTATGCCCCTTGGCTGTCGATGCTGTTAAAGCCCGAAATTGCTAGGCTTTTGAGGCTTTTCTGCGCCTGTGACCTGGTGCGGCAGGGGCGAATTTTGAGCTTTGCCGTCGAAGAGCGCCGCAACTTGTCGCAAAACCGTCACAATTTTTCATTCATCTATACTCTCTGTAATCATAGGAATATCAACAATAGCGCTTGACTTTGCCCCGCGCCTGTGCTAAAATCCTTAAGCGCGTAAGCGTGCTGGCATAGCTCAGTCGGTAGAGCAGCTGATTCGTAATCAGCAGGTCGTGTGTTCGAGTCACATTGCCAGCTCCAAACTCCGTCAGGCAACTGGCGGAGTTTTGTTTTTTGGGGGTGCACTCATGCTGGAGGAGAGCATAAGGGCATATATGGCCGCCAGGGGCAGCGTTTTTGAGGCCCGGGTGTTCGACTGCGTGGACTCGACAAACACCGTCCTGGCCGCGCTGGCGCGCTCCGGCGCGCCGGAATTCACCGCCGTCATTGCAGGCGCGCAGACTGCGGGACGCGGCAGGGGGGAGCACCGCTTTTTCTCCCCGGCGGGCTGCGGCGTGTATTTCTCCCTGCTGCTGAGGCCGCGTTTCCCGGCCGTGACGGCGGCCAAGCTCATAACGCCCGCCTGCGCCGTCGCTGCCGCCCGCGCCATAGAGCGCGCCTCGGGAGAAGCGGCGGGCATCAAGTGGGTGAACGACGTCTTCCTGCGCGGCCGCAAGGTCTGCGGCATCCTCACCGAGGCCGCGCCCGATGCCGCAGGCGGCCTAGCCTGGGTCATACCCGGCATCGGCATCAACGTGACGCCCCCGCCCGGCGGCTACCCGCCCGAGATAGCCTCCACAGCGGGCGCGGTGTTCCCGGACGCCGCCCCGGAGGACGCCGCCGCAAAACTCGCCGTGGACACGCTCGACGCGCTCATAGGCCTATACAAGGCCATGCCTGAGCAGCGTTTCCACGCCGAATACCTCAGCCGCCTGACCCTTCTGGGCAGGGAAGTATCCCTTCCGGATGGCGTGCACGGCACGGTCACGGGTATAGACACCGACTTCCGCCTCCTGGTCAGCAGCGGCGGAAAGCAGCTGGCCTTGGACTCGGGCGAGATAACTTGAAGGAGGAACAGCACATGAACGAGAACAGGCAGGCGATAGTAAACAAAACCGTGAAGACCGGGATATCCTTCGGCAGCGCCCTGGCTATGGTGATAAGCTACACCACCTGGCACTCCGTTGGATGGGCCATCCTGCACGGACTTCTGAGCTGGGTATACGTTATATATTTTGTTATAAGGTATTAAAAAAGCCACCGCCCAGGCGGTGGCTTTTTCGTATCCTGTTACGCGCCGAGCAGCACGCGGTCGTTCGCAAACTCCTTGCCGGAGACGGCGGAGAAGCGTGCGATGAGCTGCTCTACGGTGAGGCGCTTTTTCTCCTCGCCGCTGATGTCTAGGACGACGCGGCCCTCGTTCATCATGATGAGGCGGTTGCCGTAGTTGATGGCGTCGCGCATGTTGTGCGTAACCATGAGCGTCGTGAGGTGGTTCTCGGTGACGATCTGCTCGGAGAGTTCGAGCACCTTGGCTGCGGTCTTGGGGTCGAGCGCGGCGGTGTGCTCGTCGAGGAGGAGCAGCTTGGGCTGCACCAGCGCGGCCATGAGCAGGGTAAGCGCCTGGCGCTGACCGCCCGAGAGCAGGCCGGCCTTGGCGGAGAGCCGGTTTTCAAGGCCAAGGTCCAGAGACCGCAGCAGCTCGCGGTAGTCCTCACGCTCGACCTTGCGGATGCCCCAGCGGAGGGTGCGCCGCTTGCCGCGCCTGGCGGCGAGGGCAAGGTTCTCCTCGATGCCCATCGTCGGCGCCGTACCCATCATCGGGTCCTGGAATACACGGCCGATGAACGCTGCACGTTTGTACTCAGGCAGCTTGGTGATGTTGCGCCCGTCTATCGTGATGCTTCCGGAATCGACTGAGAAGGCGCCGGCGATGGCGTTGAGCATGGTGCTCTTGCCCGCGCCGTTGCCGCCGATGACGGTGACGAAGTCGCCGTCGTTGAGGGTGAGGTTCAGGTCAAAGAGCGCGGTCTTGGCGTTCACCGTACCGGGGTAGAAGGTCTTGCTGATATGTTTGAGTTCAAGCATTGTTATTCCCCTTTCCTGCGACCGCGCGGCGGCCTGACATGAGCTTATCCTTCCAATGCGGAATCGCGAGAAACAGCGCGACGATGAGCGCTGTGAGCAGCTTGAGGTCGTTGGTGTTCAGCCCGAGGCGGAGCACGACCTGGATGACAACGTAATAGAGTATCGCGCCGAGGATGCAGCTTGCGAGCTTCGTGGCGAAGTTGCGCGCCCTGTGGCCGAGAATGACCTCGCCGATGATGACCGCCGCAAGGCCGATGACGATGGCGCCGCGTCCCATGTCCACGGTGGAACTGCCCTGGTACTGAGCGATAAGCGCGCCTGCGAGGGCGACTATGCCGTTGGAAATCATGAGGCCGATGACGGCGTTTTTCTCGGTGTTGATGCCCTGGGCGCGGGCCATGTTCCGGTTCGCGCCGGTGGCGCGTATACCGCAGCCGATCTCGGTGCCGAAGAACCAGTAGAGCAGGCCAACCACCACGGCTGCTATCACCAGGAGCAGCAGGATGGGGTTTCTCAGCGACAGCTCTCGGACGTAGCGGGAGGAGACGAGAAGGTCGAACTTATCCACGCTTACGGCAAGTGTGGACTGCGTCCCCGCCGTGGTGCCCCAGCCCATAATGCGCAGATTTATTGAATACAGCGCTAGCTGGGTGAGTATACCGGCTAGTATGGCCGGGATACCGCATTTGGTGTGGAAGAGGCCGGTGACGAGGCCCGCGAGCATGCCCACAAGCATGGCTATTATTGTAGCCAGCCAGACGTTCACTCCGCTGACCGTGAGCAGTACGCAGACGGCTCCGCCTGTCGCGAGCGAGCCGTCAACCGTCAGGTCGGCAATGTCGAGCACCCGGTAGGTGATGTATACGCCGATGGCCATAACGCCCCACATGAGGCCCTGGCCCACGGAGCCGGGCAGCCCGTTCAGCAGCGATTGCAAGAACTCCATTACATTTAATCCTCCATGCGCGGTGGTATCCGGGAGGGCGGGGGCCCGCCCTCCCGGGCTAAGTCGGGAATCAGCCCTCGATGGCTACGTAGTCCTCGGGCATCGTGAGGCCCAGGGCCTCGCAGTTGGCGGCGTTGTACATCTTGGTGACAGTGGGCGCGTACTCGACGGCCATGGTGCTGACGTCAGCCTCGCCGGTGAGTATCTTCGCGGCCATCTCACCGGTGGTGTAGCCGAGCTCGTAGTAGTCGATGGAGAGCGTCGCGACGCCGCAGCCGGAGCAGATGCCGCTCTCACCGGCGACCACGGGCACGCCCGCGGCGAGCACAACGTTGGCAATGGTCTCAGCGTTGCCGGCAGCGGTGTTGTCAGTGGGGATGTAGATGACGTCGGAGTTGTCGCAGGCGGTCTGGGTGACGGAGCTGAGGTCGTTGACGTCGGTGAAAGCATAGGCTTCGCAGGTGTAGCCCATGTCCTCAAGGTAACCGCGGATGGTCTCGATCTGGTAGACGCTGTTCGGCTCACCGGAGCAGTAGAGCAGGCCGATGTTCGCCGCGTCGGGGAAGAGCTCCCGGATCATCGCCGCCTGCTGGTCGAGCGGGGCGAGGTCGCTGGTGCCGGAGATGTTGCCGCCAACGGTGCCGGTCCAGTCGTCGATGTTCAGCGCGGTGGCGTAGTCGGTGATGGAGGTGCCGAGAATGGGGATGTCGGCGGTGGCGGCGGCCGCGGCCTGAAGCGGCCAGGTGGCGTTGGCGAGGATGAGGTCAACGCCCTCGGAGACGAGGCCGTCAATTATAGTGACACAGTTAGGCTGCTCACCGCCGGCGTTGCCCTCGCTGTAAGTGACGGCATCTTCGCCGAGGATGTCGGCCAGGGCGGCCTTGAAACCCTCGGTGGCGGAGTCGAGCGCTACGTGGGTCATCTGCTGGCAAATGCCGACGACATAGGTCTCGGCGGCGTCGCCCTCATCGGCGGGGGCCTCGCTGGCGGGCGCTTCGCTGGCGGGGGCTGTTTCATCGGCAGGGGGCTCAGTGGCCGTGTCGGCAGCGGTGCCGCAGGCGGCAAGGGCGAGCAGCATCGTGGCTGCAAGCAGGATGGCGAGGATCTTTTTCATTTCAGTCTCTCCTTTTCATTTTGTCGGGCAGCAAAAAAGCAGCCCCGCCTGTACAGACGGGGCTGCTGAAAGCTGCAAATCTCTTAACTCAGCAAACCGCTAACATCCTGCCAGGCTCTTTGTTTCCCATGCCATAAAAGTAAAAATAGGCATAGCAATAAAAGCCCGCAAAGGAGAAGCGAGCCTGACGGGAGGAAGCGGCAGTATTGACGTTGAGAGTGCAAACGAGGTTCTTCATGCTGCTCAATCTCCTTCCCGGCGAGGCCGAATTTGCTTTGCTGCATCTAAAATAACGCTTGAAATGGCTAAAGTCAAGCGGGAATACCGCTCAAAAGCATACATGTCTGACGGACAAAAAACGTAAATACTGCACAAAATGTCCGCCTCTCAGGGAACAATGACCTCCTTGACAAGAAAGTCCCTTCCGCTTATGACGTCAGCATTTCGTTTGCCGCAGCGCGGGCAATAGCCCTCGTTCTTGACTATGGGGAAGGCCCTTTTGCAGTCCCGGCAGACGCCCTGGCCCTCCACGACCTCAATTTTGAGTTTGGTGAACTCAAAGGGCGTATCCTTTATAATGACGTTGTAGATGTCCTCAACGTATTTGGGTATGACCAGCGAGAGGTCACCGATCTCGAGTACGATGGTGTCTATTCTGTCAAGTCCGTTTTCTTTTGCAAAGTTTTCGACAGTCCTGAGCACCTGCCTAACGACGCCAATCTCGTGCATTGACCAGACCTCCAAAACCTGATTTTTCGGCACATGCCGATGATACCACGCGCGCGCCTGGCGGTCAAGCGCGGGAAGAGATTAAGCGTATCGAGGGTAATTGTGGCCATGCCAGCGCGGAAAACGCTGGTCAAATCAGAACCAGTTGTGATAATTGACAGTTTTTTGACTTTTTAATTTGCAAAGGTGTGAATTGAATGAGGGTGAGCAGAAGTTTATAATGATAAAAAAGCAACTTGTGTTGGAAAACCAAATTTTCAAACTGAAAAGAGGGGGACATATGGCCTTCAGAAAAAAGATACTTCTCCTTGCGTCGAAGATAAGCCTTGAGTCTGGAACCTATACGGGCGTCACGCCCTCCGACCCCGAGTACATGATACTCGACCCGGTCGTGACGGATGAGATGGCCGACGTCGGCATGCATGTCAAGGTCCGCAAACCGAGGCGCATAGAAGAGATAGCCAAAAAGGCCGGGACGAGCGTTGAGCACGCCCAGGCCATGGTTGACGAGCTCGTGAAGTGCGGCATAGTCCGCTGCGTGTACGAGGGCGAGGACCACGACGTCGAGACCTACTATTACCCCATCTGGGTGCCTGGCATCATGGAGGGCATGCTCTCCGTCAAGGAGCAGGTGGAGAAATACCCCGTCATTGCCGAGTGCTTTGAGCGCTATACGCGCTACCGCACGCCCATCCTTGTCCCGAACTTCCCGGCGGGCATGGGCCCCATGCGCGCGATGCCCGTCGGCAGCGCCATTAGGAACGACTCGCACGCAGCCACCTATGACGAGGTCGAGCACATAATCGAGAGAGCCTGGGCCATCTCCGTAGGCCCCTGCTCCTGCCGCCGCACGAGGCGCCTTATGGGCGAGGGCTGCGGCCACCTCGAGGAAGATATGTGCATGTATATTGACGACAACGCCAAGTTCTTCTCTAAGCAGGGCAGCCACAGGCTGGTCAGCAAGGAGGAGGCGCTTGAGATACTCAAGCGCGCCGAGGATAACGGCCTTGTCCACGAGATAAACGCCGCCGAGGGCTATGACGGCCCCACCGCCATCTGCAACTGCTGCGGCTGTTCCTGCCTGGCCCTGCGCCTGGGCGAATACTTCAACGCCCCGGATATGCTCAGGACCAACTACGTCGCCAAGGTGGAGCGCGATAAGTGCGTGGCCTGCGGCCTGTGCGTGGATAACTGCCAGATGGGCGCCCTCAAGCTCGGTACCAAGCTGTGCGCGAAGAACGAGGAGAAGCCCGCCGAGCCTCAGCTCACCCCCATGGACAGCCTCTGGGGCAAGGACAAGTACAACGTTGATTACCGCACCAACCGCAGCAAGGTCGCTGAGGAAGGCACCGCGCCATGTAAGATGGAATGCCCCGCGCATATCCCCGTCCAGGGCTATATAAAGCTTGCCTCCCAGGGCCGCTATCTCGAGGCGCTGGAGCTCATAAAGAGCGAGAACCCGTTCCCGGCGGTCTGCGGCCGCATCTGCAACAGGGCCTGTGAGGACGCCTGCACCCGCGGCGATATTGATGACCCCATTGCCATCGACGACATCAAGAAGTTCATCGCGGACAAGGAGCTGGCCGCCGAGACGCGCTTCGTGCCGAAGATGCTCAACCAGACCGGCAAGCCCTTCACGAATAAGATAGCCGTCATCGGCGGCGGTCCGTCCGGCCTCTCCTGCGCCTATTATCTCGCCGTAAAGGGCTACCCCGTCACGGTGTTCGAGAAGGGCGACAAGGTCGGCGGCATGCTGACCCGCATCCTCCCGTCCTTCCGTCTTGAGAAGGACGTTGTCGAGGCGGAGATTGACGTCCTGCGCGAGATGGGCGTGGAGTTCCGCTGCGGCGTGGACGTCGGCAAGGACGTCACTATAGCGCAGCTGCGCGAGCAGGGATACGAGGCGTTTTACCTCGCCGCCGGCGCATGGAAGAGCGCGCCGCTCGGCTGCGCCGGTGAAGATAAGGCCGGCGTCTGGGGCGGCATAGAGTTCCTCAAGGCCGTGAACGCGGGCGAGGAGGTCAAAGTTGGCAAGAACGTCGCCGTCATAGGCGGCGGCAACACCGCCATGGATGTCGCCCGTACCGCCATAAGGCTGGGCGCTGAGAACGTATATGTAGTCTACCGCCGCACGTCCGACGAGATGCCCGCCGCGGCTGAGGAGGTCGCGGAGGCGGAGGCCGAGGGCGTCCAGTTCAAGTACCTGATGACCCCGGCTGAGGTCCTGGGCGAGGAGGCAGTGACCGGACTGAAGCTCCAGTGCATGGAGCTCTCCGCTGTGGAGGACGCCTCCGGCAGGCGTCAGCCCGTGGAGCGCAAGGGCGTGTTCGAGGAGCTCGCCGTCGATTGCGTCATCGCGGCCACCGGCCAGAAGGTGGACCTCGGCGCGATGCTGGACGGCACCAAGGTCCAGCGCGGCAGGAACGGTACCGTCGTCGTTGACCCCGTCACTCTCCAGACCGGCGAGCCCGACATCTTCGCGGGCGGCGACGTGGTCACCGGACCGAGGTTCGCCATCGACGCCATTGCGGCAGGCAAGGAGGGCTCCATCTCCATCCACCGCTTTGTGCACGAGGGCCAGAGCCTGGTGCTCGGCAGGGCCGTGAAGGAATATCTGTCCCTTGACAAGGACAATGTCGTCGTGCCGATAAAGAGCCTGCGTCCCGCTCCGCGCCAGAAGGCCGCTGACGGCAGCCCGGAGGAGGCGAAGAAGACCTTCCGCGACCTGCGCGGCACCTTCACTGAGGAGCAGCTCAAGAAGGAGACGGAGCGCTGCCTCGGCTGCGGCGCGGTCGTGCTCGACGAATACATGTGCATAGGCTGCGGCATCTGCACGACGAAGTGCAAATTTGACGCCATTCACCTGGAGCGCGTGCGCGACGTTGAGGGCCTCGATTACGACAAGCTCGTGCCGAGCCTGGCCCCGCATGTTGCCAAGCGTTACGGCAGCATAGCCATCAAGAGCCTGTCCAAGCCGTTTGCGAAGAAATAAGTCCCTTGATACACCAAAAACGCGCCCGTAAAGGGCGCGTTTTTTGGCGTGCGCAGCATAGAGCGGGCGCAAAACAACCGTTGCAAGGCGTGTGAAAGTCGTATATAATAGTGCCATAAGTCCATAGATTGGGAGTGACAGCATGAAGTTTACAAAAATGCACGGCTGCGGCAACGACTATGTGTATGTAAACTGCTTTGAGGAGACGGTGGAAGACCGCCCGGCGCTGGCCCGCCTTGTGTCCGACAGGCACTTCGGCGTCGGCGGCGACGGGCTCATCTGCATTTGCCCGTCCGATAAGGCGGATTTTGCGATGGATATGTATAACGCGGACGGCTCCTGCGCCCAGATGTGCGGCAACGGCATCCGCTGCGTGGCGAAGTACGTCTATGAGCGCGGCATGACGGATAAGACCGTCATAGACGTTGAAACGGGCGCGGGCATCAAGACGCTCTGGCTGAACGTAGAAAACGGCGTCGTCGAGAGCGTGCGCGTCTGCATGGGCGAGCCTGAGTTCAAAGCTGAGAAGATACCCGTTATAACCGAGGGCGAGAGCTTCATAAACCAGCCCATGGAGGTCGGCGGCATGCAGTGGAGCGTCACGGCCGTGTCCGTCGGCAACCCCCACGCCGTAGTGTTCGTGGATAATGTCGATTGGCTGGACCTGCCCACGATAGGCCCGCTTTTTGAGAACTGCCCGCTCTTCCCGGAGAGGATAAACACCGAATTTGTCCAGGTCATAGACCGCACCACGCTGAAGATGCGCGTCTGGGAACGCGGCAGCGGCGAGACGCTGGCCTGCGGTACCGGCTCCACCGCGGCCCTGGCTGCCGCCGTCGTGAACGGCAAGTGCGAGCCCTATGCCAAGCTCATGCTGCGCGGCGGCGAGCTCAATATCGAGTGGAACCGGGATGAGAACCTCATCTACATGACCGGCCCCGCCGTCACCGTCTTTGACGGCGAACTTCTCCTGTGAGGTGCCAGTAAGTGATAAAACTCAACGAGAACTACGGAAAACTCCCCGGCAGCTATCTTTTCGCTGAAATCGCCCGCCGCGCCGCTGCCTATTCGGCACAGAACCCGGATAAGCGACTCATAAAGCTCGGCATAGGCGACGTGACCCTGCCCCTGCCTGCCGCCTGCGTTGAAGCGCTCAAGTCGGCGTCCGACGAGATGGGCCGCAAGGAGAGCTTCATGGGCTACGGCCCCTACGAGGGCTATGATTTCCTGCGCGAAGCCATCGTGAAGAACGACTACGCGCCCCGCGGCGTGAAGATAACGGCGGACGAGATCTTCGTCTCCGACGGCGCGAAGTCCGACTGCGGCAATATAGGCGACATCTTCTCCGAGGAGAACACCGTCGCCGTCTGCGACCCAGTGTATCCGGTGTACATAGACGCCAACGCCATGAGCGGCCGGGCGGGGGACTGGGACGGGGAGAAGTGGACGAAGATAGTCTACATGCCCTGCACGGCGGAGAACGGCTTTTTCCCCGAGCTTCCCAAGACCGTGCCGGACATGATATACCTCTGCTTCCCGAATAATCCTACCGGCATGGCCGCGACGAAGGCGCAGCTGAAGCCCTGGGTGGATTACGCAAACGAGCACGGCAGCGTCATCCTCTACGACGCGGCGTACCGTGCGTATATGTCCGACCCCGAGCTGCCGAGGACGATTTACGAGATACCGGGCGCGGAGGAGTGCGCCATCGAGTTCTGCAGCTTCTCCAAGACCGCGGGCTTTACGGGTACGCGCTGCGGCTGGACGGTCATACCCCGCGCGCTTAAGCGCGGCGGAGTGAGCCTTTACGACCTGTGGATGCGCCGCCAGAGCACCAAGTTCAACGGCACGGCCTACGTCATCCAGAAGGCGGCTGAGGCCACCTACAGCGAGGCCGGCAAGGTGCAGATAGCCGAGATGATAGGCTACTATATGAATAACGCCCGCGTCATCCGCGCGGGCCTGACGGCGGCGGGCCTGGAGGTCTACGGCGGCACGGATTCGCCGTATATCTGGTTCCGCGCGCCCGGCGGCCTGGGCTCCTGGGAGTTTTTCGACAGGCTCCTGGCAGAGGCCAACGTCGTCACAACGCCCGGCGCTGGCTTCGGCCCCTCGGGCGAGGGCTTCATACGCCTGACCGCCTTCGGCGACGCGGAAAACACCGCCGAAGCTGTCCAGAGGATAAAGAGTATCATATAAGACAGGGGGAAAACTGCTTTGAAACTCATAATCGGCACGCAGGAAGAAGTAGTCAAAAAGGCTGCACAGAGGTATGTAAAACTCCTGAACGAGAAGCCCGAGGCCGTCCTGGGCCTTGCCACGGGCTCCACGCCGCTGGGCCTGTACGGCGAGCTGGCGAAGCTCTGCGCCGAGGGCAAGCTGTCCTTTGCCAAGTGCACCACCTTCAACCTCGACGAGTACATCGGCCTCGACGGTACTCATGACCAGAGCTACCGCTATTTCATGAACAAGAACCTCTTCGAGAAGGTTGACGTCCGCATGGAGGCCACGCATGTGCCGTCCGGCGCGGTGAAGAGCGACGAGGAGGCCGAGATGTACGACGCCGATATCCGCGCGGCGGGCGGCATAGACCTGCAGCTGCTGGGCATAGGCAACAACGGGCATATCGGCTTCAACGAGCCGCTGACGCCGTTCACCAGCCTGACCCACATCGTGAAGCTGACGGACTCAACGCGCGAGGCGAACAAGCGCTTCTTTACCTCGATAGACGAGGTACCGACGCACGCCGTCACGATGGGCATCCACACCGTCCTGCAGGCGAAGAGCATCATCCTCATGGCCTTTGGCGAGGGCAAGGCGGACATCATCAAGAAGACCGTTGAAGGCAGGCCGGAGATCGCTGTCCCCGCGTCCCTGCTCCAGCTCCACGACGACGTCGAGCTCTACCTGGACGAGGCCGCCGCGAGCAAGCTGTCATAACCCAAGTTCTATTCGGACCGCGGGATACGATGCGCTCCCGCGGTCCTTCGTATGGAGGAAAAGATGTCAAAATACTTTGGAACCGACGGTTTCCGCGGCGAGGCCAACGTTGACCTCACGGCGGAGCACGCCTTCAAGATCGGCCGCTTCATCGGCTGGTACTACGGCCGGGAACACAAGGCCAAGATAGTCATCGGGAAAGATACCCGCCGTTCGAGCTATATGTACGAGTGCGCGCTCTCCGCGGGCCTCACGTCCTCGGGCGCGGACGCGTATCTGCTGCACGTGACGACGACGCCGAGCGTCTCCTACATCGCCCGCGTGGACGACTTCGACTGCGGCGTCATGATAAGCGCGAGCCATAACCCTTACCATGACAACGGCATAAAGCTGCTCAACAGCCAGGGCGAGAAGATGGAGGAATCCGTCCTGGACGAGATAGAGGCGTATCTGGACGGCATAGCCCCGGAGCCGCCGCATGCCACCGGAGCGGAGATAGGCCGCACGGTGGACTATTCCGCAGGCCGCAACCGCTACATCGGCTACCTTATCAGCCTCTCGACCCACTCGTATAAGGGCGTAAAGGTGGGCCTGGACTGCGCCAACGGCAGCACCTGGATGATAGCCAAGAGCGTGTTCGACGCCCTGGGTGCGGATACCTACGTCATCGGCAACAAGCCCGACGGCCTGAACATAAACGTGGACTGCGGCTCCACCCACATCGCCGCCCTGCAAAAGCTGGTGCGCGAAAACGGGCTTGACCTCGGCTTCGCCTTCGACGGCGACGCCGACCGCTGCCTCGCCGTGGACGAAAACGGCGCCTATGTCTCGGGCGACGAGATAATGTATATGTGCGCCCGCCACATGAAGGAGCGCGGCAGGCTGGATACCAATACCCTCGTCACCACCGTAATGAGCAACTTCGGCCTGTATAAGGCCCTGGACGAGGTGGGCATAGGCTACGAAAAGACCGCCGTGGGCGACAAGTACGTCTGGGAGAATATGCGCCAGAACGGCCACCTCATCGGCGGCGAGCAGTCCGGCCATATCATCTTCTCCAAGTACGCCACGACGGGCGACGGACTCATAACCGCCATCAAGGTCATGCAGGTCGTGCTGGACTCGAAGCAGCCCCTTTCCAAGCTGGCCGAGCCCGTCACCATCTATCCGCAGGTGCTGAAAAACGTCATCGTGGACGACAAGGACGGCACCATGGCCGACGCCGCGGTGCAGGCGAGCGTGAAGGCCGTAGAGGCCCGCCTGGGCGGCGGCGGCCGCGTCCTGCTGCGCAAGAGCGGCACGGAGCCCCTGCTGCGCGTCATGGCCGAGGCCGAGACCGACGAGGTCTGCGAGGCCGCCGTGGACGAGATAATAGACGCCATGCGCGAAAGCGGCCATCTGGTGAGGGTGAAATGATGTATAAGATAAGCGATCTGCTCGATTTGGAGCACACCATAGCCGCAGAGCTCTTTGAGGGCAAGACCTACGCTTGGGAAGTCCTGCCCGAAATAAAGTCCTTCATCCTGAAACTGGGTGCGAGCCTGCCCGAGGGCGAGTTCGACCACCCCTCGGAGGACGTTTGGATAGCCAAGGACGCCAAGGTTTTCCCCAGCGCCTATATCGGCGGCCCCTGTATCATCGACCACGAGGCCGAGGTGCGGCATTGCGCGTTTATACGCGGCAGCGCCATCGTCGGCAAGGGCTGCGTCGTGGGCAACTCCGTGGAGCTCAAGAACGTCGTCCTGTTCGACAAGGTGCAGACCCCGCACTATAACTACGTGGGCGACTCCGTCCTGGGCTACCGCGCGCATATGGGCGCAGGCAGCATCACCTCCAACGTCAAGAGCGACAAGACCCTCGTCGTCGTAAAGAACGGCGCGGAGCGCATAGAGACGGGCATGAAGAAGTTCGGCGCCATCCTGGGCGACTGCGTGGAGGTGGGCTGCAACAGCGTGCTGAACCCCGGCAGCGTCATAGGCCGCCGGGCGAGCGTCTACCCGACCTCCTCCGTCCGCGGCCAGGTCCCGGCGGACAGCATCTACAAGTCCGCAGGGGAGATAGTGAAGCGCGACTGAGGCGCAGGCAGCAAAAAAGCGGGGAAAACCCCCGCTTTTTTGCTGGAATAGTCCATGCCTGATACAAAAACTGTTGCGCCGGGATGTATAAACGTTGTATAATAGTTTGGTATGTGATGCAGCCGGGAGCACGGAGCAGATGAGCTCCGCGCCCCCTATATAAAAGCGGAGGCCGGCGCGCCGTTCCGCTGAGATATTTTATGCCCGCGGCATGTACCGCGTTACGGGGAGGTCAAACATGGATATTAAAATTGCGCCCTCAATACTCTCGGCAGATTTCGTGCGCCTTGCGGACGAGGTGGAGGAGATAAAGGCCGGCGGCGCGGACTATGTCCATGTGGACGTCATGGACGGCCTGTTCGTGCCGAACATCACTATAGGCATCCCTGTCGTGAAGTCGCTCAGGAAGGCGACGGACATGTTCCTGGACGTGCACCTGATGATAGACCGGCCGCACCGCTACGTCGGCAAGTTCTGCGACGCGGGCGCGGACCTCGTGTGCTTCCACGTCGAGGCGGACGAGCCGCAGGATATCCTCGCCGCGCTGGATGAGATAAAAGCCAAGGGCAAGCTGGCCGCTCTGGCCATAAAGCCCAAGACCCCCGGCTCGGTCATATTGCCCTATCTCGATAAGCTGGACATGGTCTTAGTCATGACGGTCGAGCCCGGCTTCGGCGGGCAGAGCTTCATGGCCGACATGCTGCCCAAGATACGCGGCATCAGCGCGCTCATAAAGGAATACCGCCCCGCCTGCGAGCTGGAGGTGGACGGCGGCATAGACGATGGCACCGCCCCGCTCGTCGTGGACGCGGGCGCAAATGTGCTTGTCGCGGGCAGCGCCGTGTTCGGCAAGCCCGACAGAGCGGCGGCAATAGCCGGCATCCGCATGGCCGCGGACGTGAAGCCATAATCTGAGATCAAGAGGTTGAACATATATGTCCTTTTTCCCGGCGGCGCTTGAAAATCTTATCGACAAATTTGCCATGCTCCCGGGCATAGGCAAGAAGAGCGCGCAGCGCCTGGCCTTTTTCACGCTGTCGCTCCCGGACGCGGAGGCAGAGGCCTTCGCCGCCGCCATCTCGGACGCGAAGCGCAGCGTCCGCTGCTGCTCCGTGTGCCAGAACCTGACTGACGCGGAGATCTGCCCCATCTGCTCGTCAGCCAAGCGCGACCAGAGCGTCATCTGCGTCGTGGCAGAACCGCGCGACGTGTTGAGCTTTGAGCGGGGCAGGGAATATAACGGAGTCTATCACGTCCTGCACGGCGTGCTCTCGCCCATGAGCCACGTCGGCCCGGACGATTTGCGCATATCTGAGCTTGTCTCCCGCGTCGCCCAGGGCGGCGTTGAGGAGGTCATCATGGCCATGAACCCGGATACAGAAGGGGAGACGACGGCCATGTACATATCGCGCCTGCTGAAGCCCTTCGGGGTTAAGGTGACGCGCCTCGCCTACGGCATCCCCGTCGGCTCGAATCTCGAGTTCGCGGACGACGCCACGCTCCTGCGCGCCCTTGAGGGCCGCGTGGAGATGTAGGCGGCTTAAAATCGGCCTTAGCGGTTATAATGCTGGATAACCGTTGTACATAAGACAAAAAAGAAAGTTTAAGGAGACTAATTAAATATGGCAAAACTTAAAATAATCCCGCTCGGCGGCCTCGGTGAGATAGGAAAAAACCTCACCGTGTACGAATACGGGCAGGACATTCTTGTCGTGGACTGCGGCCTGGGATTCCCGGACGAGGAGCTCTACGGCATTGATGCAGTCATACCCGATATCACCTACCTGAAGCAGAATAAGGACCGCATCCGCGGCATAGTCATCACCCACGGCCATGAGGACCATATCGGCGCCCTGCCCTACGTCATGCGGGAGCTGGACGTGCCCATCTACGCCACCAGCCTTACGGCGGGCATCATCGAGCTGAAGCTGGAGGAATTCGACCTGCTGTACAACACGCAGATCTTCACGAAGAAGGCGGGCGACAGGTTCAAGCTCGGCTGCTTTGAGGTCGAGATGATACACGTGAACCACTCCATCGCGGACTCCGTGGCCCTGGCCATCAAGACGCCCATAGGCACCGTCATCCACACCGGCGACTTCAAGATAGACGTCACGCCCATCCAGGGCGAGATGATAGACCTCGCGCGCCTGGGCCAGCTGGGCAAGCAGGGCGTCCTGGCGCTGCTCTCTGACTCGACGAATGTCGAGCGCCCGGGTCACACTGATTCCGAGCGCAAGGTCGCGGAGAAGTTCGACGAGCTTTTCAAGGGCTGCGAAAAGCGCATCATCGTCACTACCTTCGCCTCAAACGTCCAGCGCATCCAGCAGATCGTGAACGTCGCGGCCAAGTATAAGCGCAAGGTCGCCGTCACGGGCCGCAGCATGGAGAACATGATCAAGGTCGCGCGCGAGCTGGGCTATATGGATATCCCGGAAGGCGTGCTGGTGGAGCTCAACCAGATAAAGGGCCAGCCGAAGGACAGAACCGTCATAATCTCCACCGGCAGCCAGGGCGAGAGCATGTCCGCGCTCTACCGCATGGCCTTTTCGGAGCACAAGCAGATAAATATAGACGCGGGCGACAGGATAATCATCTCTGCCTCCGCCATTCCCGGCAACGAGACAACGGTCTCCAAGGTCATCGACGAGCTTTTCCACAAGGGCGCGGAGGTCATCTATGACCGTCATACCGACCTGCACGTCTCTGGCCATGCCTCGCAGGAGGACCAGAAGATGATGCTTGCCCTGACAAAGCCGAAGTTCTTCATTCCCGTCCACGGCGAGTACCGCATGCTCTGCAAGCACGCGGAGCTGGGACGCATCATGGGCGTTGAACCCAACAACATCGTCATAGCTGAAAACGGCAGCGTCATCGAGCTGAGCCGCAAGAGCATAAAGTCCGTGGACATCGTGCCGGCGGGCCGCGTGTTTGTGGACGGAAGCGGCGTGGGCGACGTGGGCAGCATCGTGCTCAGGGACAGAAAGCACCTGGCACAGGACGGCATGATAGTCGTAGTCCTGGCCCTTTCGGGCGAGGACAGCTCCCTCATCTCCGGCCCGGAGATAGTCACGCGCGGCTTCATCTATGAGAAGGAGTCGGAGGACCTCATCGAGGAGATGAAGCGCGTCATTTTCGAGAGTCTGGAGAGCTGCCGCCACCAGCGCATAACCGACTGGGCCGGCATCAAGAGCAAGGTCCGCACCAACCTGACGGGTTATCTTTACAAGACCACCAAGCGCAGTCCTATGATACTGCCTGTGATAGCGGAAATATAAACGAATAGAGGGGCATGGGCATGGAATACGATTTTAAGAGCCTGCACCCCGAATACGGCAGCGGCGCTCCCATGTGGGGGCGCCTTGCTGAATTTGGGGCGCCGTCGCCGGAGGAGATAGACTTCGGCGTGGCGGAAATGAAGTTTAGACTGGCGCCTGAGATAGCCGCGGCGCTGGAGCGTCACGTTACCGCGGGCACCTTCGGGTATTCAGGAGCGCCGGAGAGCCTGAAGCGTGAGATATGCGCCTGGATGGCGCGCCGCCACGGCTGGCGGATAGAGCCGGAGTGGCTCTTCCAGACCTACGGACTGGTGCTGGCAGTCGGCTGCTGCGTGCGCGCGCTGACGGAGCCAGGGGACGGCATACTGCTCAATTACCCCTCCTATCCTCCGTTTTACCGCGCAATAGAGCAGAACGGACGCCGCCTTGTCCGCAGCGACCTTCTGGAGCTGGAGGGCAGATACGTCTTCGACTTCGAGGACATGGAGCGGAAGATCGCGCAGGAAAACGTCAAGCTGTACATACTGTGCAGTCCTCAGAACCCGACCGGCCGCGTCTGGACGCGCGACGAGCTGACGCGCGTGGGCGAAATGTGCCTCAGGCACGGCGTAAAGGTCGTGTCCGACGAGATACACTTCGACATCTGCTACCCGGGGCATGAGCACAGCGTTTTCGCCTCGCTCTCGGATGAGTTTGCCGCCAACAGCGTCGTCCTCACCGCGCCGAGCAAGACCTTCAATATAGCGGGCATGACCATCTCGAACGTGATAATCCCGTCCACGCAGCTGCGGGAGCGCGTAAAGGAGACTGTCTCGCGCGATATGGGCGGCTATTTCAACAGCTTCGGCTACGCCGCCTGCGAGGCCGCCTACAAGAGCGCGGAACCCTGGCTGGACGAGTGTCTGAAGGTGCTGGAGGGCAACTGCCGCCTCTTCACGGACTTCCTGCGGGAGCGCGTGCCGGCCTTCTCCTGCCATATGCCCGAGGGAACGTATCTCGCCTGGATGGACGGCCGCCGCACGGGGCTTGGGCCGGAGGAGCTGACCAGGTTCCTGCATGGCGAGGCGCGTTTCTATACTGAGCCCGGCGACGTTTTCGGCTCGGGTTACGAGCTTTTTCAGCGGGTGAACCTGGCTTGCCCGCGTGAGTATGTGGAAAAGGCGCTGCTGCGGCTGGAGGCTGCGGCAAAGGCAAGAGGACTAATATGAAAATACCCTATTTTGACGCCCACTGCGATACTATAACCGCCGTCCTGGAGCGCGGCGGCAGCCTGGCTGAAAATGATTATATGCTCGACCTGCGCCGCCTCGCGGCCTACGCGCCCGCGGCGCAGTTTTTCGCCGTGTGGGGCGGGAGATACGAGGAAAAGGTCGCCCTGCTCCGCACGGAGCTGAAGAAGAGCGGGCTGGGCGAGCTTTGCCGCAGCATCCCCGAGGCCCGAACAGCCGCAAAAGCGGGCAAAATCGCAGCCTTCCTGTCCGTAGAGGGCATGGAACAGCTGGAGTGTTCTGCGGAACGCCTGCGCGAGGCGCACGAGCGGGATGGCCTTATCATGGTGAACCTCTGCTGGAACTCGGATAACGAGCTTTGCGGCTCTGCCATGGACGGCGGAGGAGGGCTGACGGAGGCTGGCCGAAGGTTTGTCCTCGCGGCGCAGGAAATGGGCGTGGCCATAGACCTCAGCCATGCCTCGGAGCGCACGTTCTGGGACGTGATGGAGATAAGCCGACGCCCGGTGCTTGCCAGCCACTCGAACGCGGCGGCGCTGTGCTCGGACTTTCCGCGCAATCTGACGGACGCGCAGTTTGAGGCCCTCGTCCAATGCGGCGGCGGCGCGGGGCTGAACTTCTGCCCGGACTTCCTTGGCCTCACCCGCGACATCGGCGCCTGCTGCGCGCATATGGAACATTTCCTTGCCCTGGGCGGGGAGAAGGCCGTGTTCATGGGCGCGGATCTGGACGGCATGGACGACCTGCCGGAGGGCATAACCGGCGTCGAGAGTGTGGAGAAGATATACGAGGCCCTTCTGCGGCGCGGCCACAGCGAAGACCTCGTGCGTGATATATTCTATAATAACCTGATTGATATATTGGAGCGTGCGACATGAACATTCAGATTTTCGGGCGCAGCAAGTGTTTCGACACGAAAAAGGCGGAGCGCTATTTCAAGGAGCGCCGCATCAAGTTCCAGTCGATCGACCTGCCTCGCTACGGCATGAGTAAAAAGGAGTTCGAATCGGTCCGCAGCGCAGTTGGCCTGGAAGCCCTGATAGACGACAAGGCCCCGGACGCCGATCTGCTGAAGTACATGGCGAGCGACTCTGCGCGCATAGAGCGCCTGCTGGAATACCCGGACAATATCCGCACCCCCATAGTCCGCAACGGCCGCCAGGCAACCGTGGGCTATTGCCCCGAGGTGTGGAAAACCTGGGAGTAAAAAAACGCCGCCTGAAAGGCGGCGTTTCAGCTCAAACCCGCGTGACGCCGTCCCGTGGGGGCGGGACTCCGCCGCCCGCTCACCCCGCCGGGCTTGTAATTGCCGCCAAAATGATATAAAATGCGAGTAATCACGTTTAGGAGCAAGTGGAAATGGATAAACGCCTGGAGCGCATATTGCCGGGCGTGCAGAAGCCTGCACGCTACACCGGCGGGGAATATAACGAGATCATCAAGGACAAGGCCGACGTCAAGTTGCGGATGGCCTTTTGTTTTCCCGACGTCTACGAGATCGGCATGTCGAACCTCGGCATGCGCATACTCTACGGCTGCATAAATGCCGAGCCGGACATCTGGTGCGAGCGCGTGTTCGCGCTCTGGGGCGACATGGCGGAGCAGATGCGTGCGGCGGGCATCCCGCTCTACGCGCTGGAGAGCGGCGACCCCGTCTCGGAGTTTGACGTCCTCGGCTTTTCGCTGGGCTACGAGATGGCATACTGCACGGTGCTCGACATGCTGGACATGGCGGGCATCCCGCTCCGCTCGGCGGACAGGCCGGACCTCGTGCCGCTCATTTTCGCGGGCGGGACGAGCTGCTGCAACCCGGAGCCCATGGCGCCCTTCCTCGACCTCATGGTGCTCGGCGAGGGCGAGGAGGTGGACATCGAAGTCCTGCGCCTCTTCCAAAAGGCGCGCGACGAGGGCTGGGAGAAGCGCCGCTTCCTCATCGAGGCTGCGAAAATACCAGGCGTCTATGTCCCCGCGCTCTATGAGCCGGAGTGGAACGCCGACGGCACACTCCGGGCGCTGACGCCCCTGGAGGGCGCGCCGGAAATCGTCACAAAGCGCATAGTCTCGAATCTGGACAAGTCCTATTATCCCACCGCGCCCATCGTGCCGAGCACCGAGATAGTCCACGACCGCGTGAATGTCGAGCTCTTCCGCGGCTGCGTGCGCGGCTGCCGCTTCTGCCAGGCGGGCTATGTCTACCGCCCCATCCGCGCCCGGAGCGCGGAGCGGGTCATCGAGATAGGCAAGGAGAGCCTGAAGAACACCGGCTGCCAGGAGGCGACGCTGCTCTCGCTATCAAGCAGCGACTACAAGCACCTTACCGAAGCCTGCGACGGGCTGCTCGACTGGTGCGAGCCGCAGAATATCAGCCTCTCGCTGCCCTCCCTGCGCGCGGACAACTTCTCCATGGAGCTCATGAGCCGCCTGCAAAAGGTACGGCGCGGCGGCCTGACCTTCGCGCCCGAGGCCGGGACGCAGCGCCTGCGCGACGTCATAAACAAGAACGTAACGGAAGACGACCTGCTGAACACCTGCCGCATAGCCTTCGAGGGCGGCTGGAACGGAATCAAGCTCTATTTCATGCTCGGCCTGCCCACGGAGACGGATGAGGATGTGCGCGGCATCGCCGACCTTGCCTCGAAGGTGCTGCACGTCTGGCGGCAGTATTCGCCCAATAAGCAGCGCGGCGTGCGGATAACCGTCAGCACGTCCTGCTTCATCCCCAAGCCGCACAGCCCCTTCCAGTGGGAGGCGCAGGTGTCGATGGAGGAATACCGCCGCCGCGTGGAGCTGCTCCGCAGCAGCATCACGGCGAAGAACGTCAGCTACAACTGGCACGACCCTGACACCAGCTTTGTCGAGGCGGCCCTCTCGCGCGGCGACAGGAAGATAGCCGACGTCATCGAGGCCGTCTGGCGCGCCGGCGGACGCATGGAGGCCTGGAGCGACTATTTCCGCTTCGAGCGCTGGATGCGGGCATTTGAGGACTGCGGCCTCGACCCGGCCTTTTACGCCTCGCGCGAGCGCGGGGAGGATGAGGTGCTGCCCTGGTGCCGCGTGAATATGGGCGTGCGGGAGAGCCTGCTGCTGCGTGAGCGGCACAGGGCCTACGAGGCGCAGCTCTCGCCGGACTGCCGCGCGGCCTGCTCTGCCTGCGGGGCCGCGGCGCTGCTGGAGGAGGGCAGATGCGATGGATAAGCTGAGATTGAGGTTCCAAAAGACCGGCAAGGCCGTGTACATTTCACACCTGGACCTCATGCGCGTCGTGCAGCGCATCTTTCTGCGCGCCGGCACGCCGATAAAATACAGCGAGGGCTTCAACCCCCATGCGCTCATATCCATCTGCCTGCCCCTGTCAGTGGGCATGGCGAGCGAGTGCGAGCTGATGGATTTCCGCGTCACGCGCGAAGTTGACCTCGCCGCCCTGCCGGAGACGCTCAACGCCGTCTCGCCCGAGGGCGTGCGCTTTCTGGCCGCCTACGAGCCGGAGCGCAAGGCGGCGCTGATAAAGTGGCTGCGCGTCCGCTGCGAGTTCGAGTATGACAGCCGCGACGCCCTGGCTCTGCTGCCAAGGCTTGAGGCGTATTTCTCCTCGCCTGAGGTAAAGGTGACGCGCCGGACGAAGAGGGGGGAGGGCGAGTTTGACCTCGCCCCGCACCTGCGGGACATGGAGTGGACGGCCCGGCCCGGCCTCGTGCAGCTGGAGTGCCTTGTCTCGGCGCAGGAGCCGACAGTTAACCCGGAGCTGCTGACGGCCTCCCTGCGTGAGCGCGCGCCGGAGCTGGCCCCGGACTTTGCGCGCTTCACGCGGCTTGAGACATACGACGGGAACATGGAGGTGTTCAGATGAGCGCGGGCTTCCGCCTGATAGACCTCGAAACCTGGCCCCGGCGCGAGCATTACGAGGCGTACTTCAAGAATACCCCCTGTACCTGGAGCATGACGGTGCAGCTGGACGTGACGGGGCTAGTGAAGCAGGGAGCAAAGCTGTATCCGGCGCTGCTTTACGCCTGCGGCAAGGTGGCGAACCGGCACGAGGAGTTCCGCATGTCGCTGGATGAAGCGGGCCGCCCGGGCGTGTGGGACGAGCTGCACACAAGCTACACGGTGTTCCACAAGGACACGGAGACCTTTTCCTGCCTCTGGACGCCGTATTATGAAGACCCTGCGGAGTATTTTGCCGCCTATCAGCATGATTTGGCGCGCTGGGGCGCGGCGGAGGGCTTTGAGCCCCAGCCGGACGTGCCGAAAAACATCTATTACGCCTCGATGCTGCCCTGGGAGAGCTTCGAGGGTTTCAATCTGAACCTCCAGAAGGGCTGGGGTTTTCTCCTGCCCACCTTCACCTTCGGGAAATACACGGAGCACGAGGGGCGAATAACGCTGCCCCTCGCCATACAGGTCCACCACGCCGCCTGCGACGGCTTTCACGCCTGCCGCTTCATAGCGGAGCTGAGGCAGGAGCTGGAGGCGCTCGACGCCGCGGCCTTCGGCGGCAGACCGGAATGAGGTGGGCGGATGCGTGACGGTTACGGAAGAGATATATATTATCTCCGCCTTTCGGTGACGGATCTGTGCAACCTGCGCTGCGTCTACTGCATGCCGGCGCAGGGTGTGGAGAAACGGCGGCACGAGGACATCCTGAGCATTGAGGAGCTTGAGGAGATCGCCCTCGCGGCGGGCCGCTGCGGCATACGCAAGATACGCCTGACGGGCGGGGAACCGCTGGTGCGGCGCGGCATCGTGGATATCTGCGCGCGCACGGCGGCTGCCCCGGGCGTGGAGGAGGTCTGCATGACGACAAACGGCCTGCTCCTGCCCGGCCTTGCGGCCGACCTGCGCCGCGCGGGCCTGCGCCGGGTGAATATCAGCCTCGACACCCTCTCGCCGGAGCGCTACCGGCAGGTGACGCGCATCGGAGAGCTGGAAGCCGCTCTCGCGGGCCTGCGCGCCGCGCTGGACAACTTCGAGACGGTGAAGATAAACGCCGTCCTCATCGGCGGCGAAGGCGAGGCGGAGATACCGCGCATGGTGGAGCTCTCGCGGGAGCTGCCCGTGGAGGTGCGCTTTATTGAGCTCATGCCAATAGGCGAGTGCGCCCACTGGCCGGAGGGACGCTTCATTCCGAACACGCGCGTGCTGGAGGCCGTGCCGGAGCTGGAGCCCTGCGGCTCCTCGGGCGTGGCGCGGCTCTACAGCCTGCCGAACGCCAAGGGAAGGGTGGGGCTCATAAGCCCCCTCAGCTCTCATTTCTGCCCGGAGTGCAACCGCATCCGCATAACGCCGGACGGGCGGCTGAAGCCCTGCCTGCACTCTGCGCAGGAGATAGAGCTGCGCGGCCTGCGCGGCGCGGAGCTGGACGCAAAGCTCATGGAGGGCATCTGCGCCAAGCCCATGCGCCACCACCTGAGCGCGGTCTCGCCAAGCGAGAGCCTGCGCGGCATGAGCCGGATAGGAGGCTAGTTATGGAGCTCACACACTTCAACGACGAGGGCCGCGCCCACATGGTGGACGTGGGCGAGAAGCCGCGGACAAAGCGCATAGCCCGCGCGCAGGCGCGCGTATATCTCGCGCCGGAAACCTTCCGCCTCGTGCGGGACGGCGGCATGAAGAAGGGCGACGTCCTGGCCGTGGCCCAGGTGGCGGGCATCATGGCGGCGAAGAAGAATTCGGAGCTCATCCCAATGTGCCACCCCATTGCCATAACCTCCGCGGACATCAGCTTCGAGCTGGACGCGGAGCGGCACACGATAACGATAAGCGCTGAAGTCGGCTGTACGGGCGAGACCGGCGTGGAGATGGAGGCCCTGACGGCGGCGAGCGTCGCGGCGCTGACGGTCTACGATATGTGCAAGGCCGTGCAGCGGGACATCCGCATAGGCGATATCTGTCTGCTGTACAAATCCGGCGGCAAGTCCGGCGAATATAAGAGGGAGGAAGAGGACAATGGCTGAGGTCAAGGCGGTCTGCATAAGCGAGCGCAAGGGCACCATGAAGCATGAGGTGCCGGAGATACACGTAAAAATCAAGCACGGCATAGAGGGCGACGCCCACGCGGGCGACTGGCACAGGCAGATCAGCCTGCTGGGTACGGAGAGCGTGGACAAGCTGCGCCACATCCTGCCCGACATCCCCGCTGGGGCCTTCGCGGAGAACATATTGACGGAGGGCATCACGCTCTACAAGCTGCCCATAGGCACGCGCCTGCGTGTGGGCGAGGCGCTGCTGGAGGTGACGCAGATAGGCAAGGAGTGCCACATGGACTGTGCCATCCGCAAGCAGGTGGGCGACTGCGTCATGCCGCGCGAGGGCATTTTCACCGTCGTCGTCGAGGAGGGCGCGATAAAAGCGGGGGACAAGGTAGAAATAGTGGATTAAAACGCAAAATACCCCTTGCAATTGTGTAGCAAATATGCTAACATACTATGGCTTGCGCGAGAGCGCATGAATCAGGATGGTCCTCTGCCGGAACGGGAAAGCCGCCGGGCACGAACGTCCGTATCGAAAGAGGGATAACAATGGATCTGGTCAAGACTCTGACCCAGCAGTACATGAAGCCCGAGCTTCCCCAGATGAACGTGGGCGACACCGTCCGCGTGACCGTGCGCGTCAAGGAAGGCAACCGCGTCCGCAACCAGGCGTTCGACGGCACCATCATTGCTAAGAAGCACGGCGGCATCAACGAGACCATTACCGTCCGCCGCATCAGCTACGGCGTCGGCTGCGAGAAGGTCTTCCCGGTGCACTCTCCCACCATCGTCTCCGTCGAGACGGTCCGCCGCGGCAAGGTCCGCCGCGCGAAGCTGTATTACCTGCGCGACCGCGTGGGCAAGAAGGCCAAGGTCAAGGAGCGCATCTGAATCACGATGCAAAGCAAGGCCCGCTGCACAAGCAGCGGGCTTTTGCTGTTGCGATGCATGAACAAGAATAACTGTTGCCAGCTCGGGAGAAAAAAGGTATAATGCTTATTTAGCAGAAATCAGGAGTTGATGCTAGGCATGAATCAAAACGCAAAGGCCGAAAAGGCGCCGCGCTCCACGCGGTCTGACATATACGATTGGCTCCAGTGCATCGTCATGGCCATCGTCATATGCGTGCTGTTTTTCTCGTTCATCGTGCGGCTGGTGGACGTCGTGGGCAACTCGATGTACCCGACGCTCGAAAACGGGGACAAGATACTCGTCTCCGACCTCTTCTACAAGCCCAAGCAGGGCGACATCGTCGTCTTCCGTAAGGACGAGTATCGCGAGGAGCCGCTGGTTAAGCGCATCATCGCCGTCGAGGGCCAGACCGTGGATATTGACTTCAACCTCGGTATAGTCTACGTGGACGGCGAGGCCCTGGACGAGCCGTATATCGCGGAGGCCACGGCGAATCCGGAGGACTTCATCGGCCCCGTCAAGGTCGATGAGGGCTGCGTCTTTGTCATGGGCGACAACCGCAACGCTTCCACCGACAGCCGCACCTCTGACATCGGAATGGTGGACGAGCGCTGCATAATGGGCAAGGTGTATTTCACCGTGTTCCCGCTCAAAAACTTCGGGAGCGATTACAGCGGATGACAGATAACGGCTTTGAGAAAATGAATATCCAGTGGTTCCCCGGCCACATGACCAAGGCCGGTCGGATGATCGAGGAGAACGTGAAGCTCGTGGACGCTGTTTGCGAGCTTCTCGACGCTCGCATACCCATGTCGAGCCGCAACCCGGATATAGACCGTCTCGCGGGAGGCAAACCGCGCCTTGTCATCTTGAACCGCGTGGACCTCGCGGACCCCGCCGTCACGGCAAAGTGGCGCGCATATTTCAAGGCCCGGGGCCTCGACGTGCTGGAGACGGACAGCAAGAGCGGCAGGGGAGTGCAGAGTTTCCCCGCCGCCGTGCGGAGTCTCCTGAAGGACAAGCTCGCCGCCTACGCCGCCAAGGGCCAGGCGACGCGGCCCCTGCGCGTAATGGTGCTGGGCATCCCGAACGTCGGGAAGTCCACCTTTATAAATAAGGCCGCGGGCAGGAAAGCCGCGGCCGTTTCAGACCGCCCGGGCGTCACGCGCGGCCGCCAGTGGATAAGCGTGGACCGCGGCCTTGAACTGCTGGACACGCCGGGCATCCTCTGGCCGCGCTTCGACAGCCAGGAGGTGGGCGAGCTGCTGGCTGCCACCGGCGCTGTTAAGGACGACGTGCTCGACCGCGAGACCCTGGCTGCAAATCTGCTGATAAGGCTGCGCAAGCTCTATCCCGAGGCCGTAAACGCGCGCTATAAGCTCACGCCGGAGGACGGCGAGGCGGGCTGGCAGCTGTTGGAGGCCGCGGCGAAGAAGCGAGGCTTCCTCGCCGGCCGCGGGGAGTACGACACGGAGCGCATGGCCGCCGTGCTGCTGGACGAGTTCCGCGGCGGCAAGCTGGGCCGCATGAGCCTGGAGGCGCCCGATGAAGCCTGAAATCGACCTCTGGGCGTTGGAAAACGAGCTGTACGACAGCGGCATCAGCACGCTCTGCGGCGTGGACGAGGCCGGACGCGGCCCACTCGCCGGTCCGGTATGCGCCGCCGCGGTCATCCTGCCGCGCGGACTTGTGATAGCGGGGCTCGACGACTCCAAGAAGCTCAGCGAAAAGCGCCGTGAGGCGCTCTACGACGAGATAACGCAAAAGGCCCTGCACTGGCACGCCGCCTTCGCCTCGGTGGAGGAGATCGAGAAGCTGAACATCCTCGGCGCGACGTATCTGGCCATGAACCGCGCCATAGCGGGCCTCGGCGCCGCGCCGGAGCTCGCGCTCATAGACGGCAACCGCGCCGCGGGTGTGGAGCATAACTGCAAGTGCGTCGTCGGCGGAGACGGCAAATGCGCGGATATCGCCGCGGCGAGCATAATCGCCAAAGTCACGAGGGACCGGCTCATGTACGAGCTGGATAAGGAGTATCCCGGCTACGGCTTCGCAAAGCACAAGGGCTACGGCACGGCGGCGCACTATGCTGCCATACGCGGGCTTGGCCCCTGCCCGGCGCACCGGCCCTCGTTTTTGAGGAAGATGCACTGATGGACAGGAAAAAGCTCCTGGGCCGCGAGGGCGAGGCCGAGGCCGCCCGCTACCTCGAAAGGAAGGGCTACAAAATATTGGGCCTCAACTACTCCTGCCGCTACGGTGAAATTGACGTCATTGCGGAAAAGGGCGGCTACGCGGCCATAGTGGAGGTGAAGCTGCGCGAGAGCGCGGAGTTTGCCGAGGCGCGCGAGTTTGTCACCAGGGCCAAGCAGGCGAAGCTCCGCCGCGCGGCTCTGCACTGGATGATGACGAGCGGTACCTCTCTCCAGCCGCGCTTTGACGTTGTGGAGATATACACCGGCGGCCGGGAGCACATAATAAATCACATAGAGAACGCATTTGAATAGGAGGCAGGGAAATGGAATACTTCAGCACAAGAGGCTCCGGCGCCCGGATATCGGCGTCTGAGGCCATAGCACAGGGACTGGCGCCGGACGGGGGCCTGTTCGTCCCTGCGCAGCTGCCGCCGGTGACGGAGGAGGCCCTGCGCGAGCTGCTGCCCCTCGGGTACGGCGCGCGGGCGAAGCGCATACTTTCCATGTACCTGCCCGAATACTCCGAGGCGGAGCTGGACGAGCTCGTCGCCGCCTCCTACGGAGCGAACTTCGACACCGCCGCCATAGCGCCGACGCGCTTCACGGACGAGAGCACGGGCTATCTTGAGCTCTGGCACGGCCCGACTTCGGCCTTCAAGGATATGGCCCTGCAAATGCTGCCGCACCTGCTGACCGCCTCGCTCAAAAAGTGCGGCGAGCAGCGCGGCGTCTGCATACTCGTCGCCACCTCAGGGGATACCGGCAAGGCGGCGCTTGAGGGCTTTGCCGACGTGCGCGGCACGAAGATACTCGTCTTTTACCCGCGCGACGGCGTCTCCGACGTGCAGAGGCTGCAAATGGTCACGCAGACGGGCGAAAACGTCGGCGTCTGCGCCGTGGAGGGTAATTTCGACGACGCTCAGACCGGCGTGAAGCGCATCTTCGGGGACAGGGAGCTGGCGGAGAGGCTCTCGGCCAAGGGCTGGTTCCTCTCGTCCGCGAACTCGATAAACTGGGGCAGGCTCCTGCCGCAGATAGTTTATTATTTTTCCGCATACTGCGACTTTGTGAACTCCGGCCGCATAAAATGCGGCGAGAGGGTGAACTTCTGCGTTCCCACCGGCAACTTCGGCAACATCCTCGCCGGATGGATGGCAAAGGAGATGGGGCTGCCCGTCCTGCGCTTTGTCTGCGCCTCGAACGCCAACAACGTCCTGACGGATTTCATAGATAGCGGCGTCTACGACCGCCGCCGGCCCTTCCATGTAACGACCTCGCCCTCCATGGACATTCTGGTGTCCAGCAACCTGGAGCGCCTGCTGTACTTCCTCTCTAAGGACACGGAGCGCGTCGCGGGCTGGATGAAGCAGCTCTCGGATGAGGGCCGCTACGACGTCGGGCCGGAGCTGCGCGCCGCCGTGAGGCGGGACTTCGAGGCCGGCTTCTGCGGCGATGCGGAGACGGCGGAGGAGATAGCGCGCGTCTGGCGCGAGAATGGCTACCTTATCGACACGCATACAGCCGTTGCCTCGCGCGTCCTGCGCGAATACCGCGCCCGCAGCGGCGACGGGACGCCCGCCGTAGTCGTCTCAACGGCCAGCCCATATAAATTCTGCGACAGCGTTCTGCGCGCCCTCGGCGTCGAGACGGACGCGCCGGGCACGGAGCTCATAGGCCGCCTTGAGCGCGCCACAGGCACGAGCGCGCCCGCCCCGCTGGCAAATCTCGCCGGGAGGGCGGTGCGCTTCGACATGTGCGTGGCCCCGGAGGGGCAGAAGAGGGTCGTGGAGGAATTTCTCGGCTGATATGTACCCTGGGGCGGTCCAAGGGCCGCCCCGGAGGTTCAGCAGCAGCCCTTCTGCTTGAAGGTGGTGCAGCTGGTCTCGCCGGTGCACTGGGCGCGCTTGCCGTCAACCTTGATGTGGGCGGCGGTGCAGCTGCGGCCCTGCTCGTTGTAGGCGCAGTTTTCGGCGTCGCAGCCGATGGTGGCCGCGGTCCCCATATGCCTCTTGTTCTCGTTCATCATCAGGACCTCCGCAAATTAGTTTGGGTAACATCCCGCGCTTAGTATTTGCCGGAGGCGCGAAATTATACGGGGGTGCGCTCTTGGCGCTGTATGCTATTGGCGACCTGCACCTGTCCATAGGCGGCGACAAGCCGATGGACGTTTTCGGAGGCAGGTGGATAAATTACGTCGAAAAGCTCCGCGAGGGCTTTGCCTCACTCGGACCGGAGGACGTCACCGTCCTCTGCGGGGACCTGAGCTGGGGCATGTCGCTGGAGGCGGCGCGGGAGGACTTCCTGTTTATCGACCGCCTGCCGGGGAGAAAGGTCATCCTGAAGGGCAACCACGACTACTGGTGGTCAACAGCGACGAAGGCGGAGCGCTTTTTTGCCGAAAACGGCATAGAAACAATTGAAATACTCAACAACAACTGCCGCTGGTACGGCGACACGGCGCTGTGCGGCACCCGCGGCTGGTTCTACGAGGAGGAGCGCGGCGGGGCGCACGACAAAAAAATAATGCTCCGCGAGCTGGGCCGGCTGGAGACCTCGCTCAAATGCGCCGGGGAGCGGGAGAAGCTGGTGTTTCTGCACTACCCGCCGAAATACGCGGGCTATGAGTGCCCGGAACTGCTGGAATTGCTGTCAAGATACGGCGTGCGGGAGTGCTATTACGGCCATATCCACGGCCCAAGCTGCCCCATGGCCTATCAGGGGGAGCTGAATGGTACCTCATTCCGGCTGGTTTCTGCGGACTGGCTCATGTTTAGGCCGCTTTTGGTGCGCAATATTTCCATATAGCCGTTGCTTTTGCCGCGGCAATCTGCTATAATACCTGAGCCGTGTTTTGTTAAAGAAAAAATTTCAGCGATAAATGCGTAGGAGGAATCTGACCCCATGATCGTCAAGAATGTAGAAAAGAAAGAAAACAACACCGCCATGCTCCAGGTCGAGATCGACGCCGAGAGCTTTGACAAGGCCATAAACGGCGCGTATAAGAAGCTCAAGGGCCGCATAAACGTCCCCGGCTTCCGCAAGGGCAAGGCCCCGCGCATGGTTATAGAGGGTATGTTCGGCGCCGACGTCTTCTATGAGGACGCCATGGAGAGCCTCGCCCCCGAGGCTTTCGAGTACGCCGTGGGCGAGGAGAAGCTTGACACCGTGGGTATGCCCTCCATCGTTGACTTCAACGTTGACGACGCGAAGGTCCTCACCATCACCTTCAGCACCGAGCTCTACCCGGAGGTCACGCTGGGCCAGTATAAGGGCCTGGAGGGCGTGTACGCCGAGGCCGAGGTCACGGATGAGGAAGTCGAGGCGGCCCTGGCCGACGCGCGCAAGCGCAACGCCCGCTTCGTCGATGTTGACCGCCCCGTGCAGCAGGGCGACAGCATAGTCCTTGACTTTGAGGGCTTTGTGGACGGCGTCGCCTTCGAGGGCGGCAAGGCCGATAATTACACGCTTGAGATAGGCTCCGGCGCCTTCATCCCGGGCTTTGAGGACCAGCTGGTCGGCCTTGCGGCCGGTCAGGAGGGCGAGGTCAAGGTCACCTTCCCCGAGCAGTACGCCGAGAACCTGGCCGGCAAGGACGCCGTGTTCAAGGTCAAGGTCCACACCGTGCGCGAGCCCGAGCTGCCCGAGCTGGACGACGAGTTCGCCAAGGACGTCTCCGAGTTCGATACGCTTGAGGAGTACAAGGCCGACCTGCGCAAGAATCTGGCCGAGAGCCGCAAGACCGAGGCCGAGCGCAGCTTCAAGTCCGAGATAATGAACCAGGCCCTGGACAACATGACCGCCGAGGTCCCCGAGTCCATGATAGCTGAGAAGACCAACGAGTTCCTGGATAACTACGCGGACAGCATGGGCCTGCGTGGCCGCGTCTCCCGCGAGGAGCTCATCAAGGGCATGGGTATGGGCGAGGAGGAGTTCAACTCCATGATGCGCCCGGGCGCCCTGCGCCAGGTGCAGGCCGACCTGCTGCTTGACGCCGTTGTGAAGGCCGAGGGCCTTGAGGCCACCGAGGAGGAGAAGGCCGACTTCTACAAGAAGCTCGAAGAGGACTACGGCGAGAACGCCGAGCAGATAAAGGCCATGATAGACGAGAAGCTCATGGCCCGCGATATCGAGCGCCGCAAGGCCGCCGACCTCATCTACTCCAGCGCCGTCAAGACCGCCCCGAAGGCCGAGGAGGCCCCCGTGGAGGAGAATAAGGACTAACCGCCGGTAATTGCGGTTATGCTCTCTTGGAAACAGGGAACACGCGAAAGGAGAGTTACAAATGAGTTTAGTACCGTATGTTGTTGAGCAGACCTCGCGGGGCGAGCGTTCTTACGACATCTTTTCCCGGCTGCTTAACGACCGTATCGTAATGCTGGGCGAGGAGGTCAACGCCACCACCGCCAGCCTTGTCGTGGCCCAGCTGCTGTATCTTGAGGCACAGGACCCGGATAAGGATATCCAGTTCTATATAAACAGCCCCGGCGGCTCCGTGACCGACGGAATGGCCATCTACGACACGATGCAGTATATAAAATGCGACGTGTCCACCATCTGCGTGGGCATGGCGGCATCCATGGGCGCGCTGCTGCTGGCCGCCGGCACGAAGGGCAAGCGCCTCGCGCTGCCCAACGCCGAGATCATGATCCACCAGCCCTCCGGCGGCGCCAAGGGCCAGGCCTCGGATATCAAGATTCAGGCCGAGTGGATGCTGCGCACCAGGGAGAAGCTCAACCGCATCCTCTCCGAATGCACGGGCAAGAGCATAGAGCAGGTCGCCATCGACACCGAGCGCGACAACTTCATGCCCGCCGAGGAGGCGCTGGCCTACGGCCTTATCGACAAAGTCATCTACAAGCGGTAATCCGGGAGGCGCAGACCTCCGGCTGTGAGGTGCAAAATGGCAAAGACAGACGACAGAAAGTCAATACGCTGCTCCTTCTGCGGCAAGCCGCAGTCGCTTGTGGACCGGCTCATAGCCGGCAACGGCTCCTATATCTGCGACGAGTGCGTGAAGCTGTGCATGAGCATTGTTGACGAGGACTATGTGATAGGCGAGAGGGCCCAAAAGACGAAGCAGGTCCCGGAGCTTTTGCAGGAACGGCTGCCGAAGCCGGCGGAGATAAAGGCCAACCTGGACGAATATGTCATAGGCCAGGAGCAGGCGAAAAAGGTCCTCTCCGTGGCTGTATACAACCACTACAAGCGCATCCTCCACGCAGGCAAGACCGACGTGGAGCTGCAAAAGAGCAATATCCTCCTCATAGGCCCGACGGGCAGCGGCAAGACCCTTTTTGCCCAGACCCTGGCCAGGATGCTGAACGTCCCATTTGCGATAGCGGACGCGACGACGCTGACCGAGGCCGGCTACGTGGGCGAGGACGTGGAAAATATCCTCCTGAAGCTCCTGCAGGCGGCGGACTTCGACGTGGAGCGCGCCGAGCGCGGAATAATCTACGTCGATGAGATCGACAAGATAGCCCGCAAGAGCGAAAACACCTCCATAACGCGCGATGTCTCCGGCGAGGGCGTGCAGCAGGCGCTGCTGAAGCTGCTTGAAGGCACGGTAGCCAGCGTGCCGCCCCAGGGCGGGCGCAAGCACCCGCATCAGGAGTTCATCCACGTGGACACGACGAATATCCTCTTCATCTGCGGCGGCGCCTTCGACGGGCTCGACAAGATAATCGAAAAGCGCACCGACCGCAAGAGCCTGGGTTTCGGCGCTGATATACGCAGCTCCAAGGAGCGCGACGTGGGCGAGCTCATGAGCCAGGTCCAGTCGCACGACCTTTTGAAGTTCGGCATAATCCCGGAGCTCATCGGCCGTCTGCCGGTGCTGACCTCTCTGGATTCGCTGGGGCGCGATGACCTGGTCCGCATCCTGACGGAGCCGAAGAACGCCATGACGAAGCAGTATCAGGCTCTCATGAGCTACGACGGCGTGGAGCTGGTCTTCGAGGACGAGGCGCTGGGCGCCATTGCCGACAAGGCCATCGAGCTGAAGATAGGCGCGCGCGGCCTGCGCAGCGTTATGGAGAAGATAATGACGGACATCATGTACACAGTCCCTTCGGACCCGACCATAAGCAAGGTCGTGGTCACGGGCGACTGCGTGCGAAACTCGACGGAGCCGCTGGTCATACACAGCCAGCCCTCGGGCGAGAGCGTGTCCTGATATTGCACACGATAACAGGGGGGACGGAGGAAACTTCGTCCCCTCGCGAGCATTTGAGCCATAACTCCCGGAAAGGAGTGTTTTCATGAGCAATAATTTTGAATTTTCTGCCCGGCGGAACATGCCCGTGCTCCCGCTGCGGGGGTTGTCCGTATTTCCCGGGATGCTCCTGAATTTCGACGTCGAGCGGCCAATGTCCGCGGCGGCGCTGAACTTCGCCATGAACGCGGACCAGATACTCTTCCTGGCCGCGCAGAAGGAGATATCGAAGGACGTCCCGTTCGTGGACGACATATACAGGGTCGGCACCGTCTGCCGCGTGCGCCAGCTGCTGAGGCAGCCCGGCTCCAAGACCGTGCGCGTCATGGTCGAGGGCCTTGCGCGCGGGCGGATAGAGAACGTCACGATGGATACGCCGAGCCTTTTTGCCGAAATCGAGCCCATGCCCGACGCGCAGGAGAAACCGACGGTCAAGACCGAGGCACTCTGCCGCCGCTGCACGGCGCTTTTCAGCGAGTATGCGCAGATATCGGGCAACATAGCTCCGGAATCTGTCATAAACATCATGGCGAGCACGGACGCCGCCTATGTCGCTGATTTTATCGCGCAAAACATATATCTGAAGCCCGAGGAAAAGCAGAAGCTGCTGGAGGAGCTCCGCCCCTCGCGCCGCCTCGCCGCGCTCTGCCGTATGCTTACGCGGGAGCTGACCCTCCTGAGCATCGAGCGCGACCTTAACGAGAGCACGCAGGAGCAGATGAACCGCAACCAGCGCGAGTACTACCTGCGCGAGCAGATGAAGATAATCCAGTCCGAGCTGGGCGAGGACGACGCGCCTCAGGAGCTGGAGGAATACCGCGAGAAGATACGCGCCCTGCACCTGGAGGAGGAGACGGAGGGGAAGCTCCTCAAAGAAGTCACGCGGCTCTCCCGCCAGAGCTTCGGCTCCGCAGAGGGCAGCGTCATCCGCGGCTACCTTGATACCTGCCTGGAGATACCCTGGAACACCCGCACAAAGGAGACGCTTGACATTGCCCGCGCGCAGAAGATGCTGGACGAGGACCACTTCGGCCTCGAAAAGGTCAAGGAGCGCGTCATCGAGTTCCTCTCCGTGCGCAAGCTCGCGCCTGGCGTGAAGGGCGGCGTGCTCTGCCTCGTCGGCCCTCCTGGTACGGGCAAAACCAGCATAGCCATGAGCATCGCCCGCGCCACAAACCGCAAACTGGCCCGCGTAGCCCTGGGCGGCGTTCACGACGAGGCCGAGATCCGCGGCCACCGCAAGACCTATATCGGCGCCATGCCCGGCCGGCTCGTTTCCGGCCTCATCCAGGCCGGGAGCATGAACCCCGTCATGGTGCTCGACGAGATAGATAAACTCGGCTCCGACTATCGAGGCGACCCCTCGGCCGCCCTGCTTGAGGCCCTGGACTCGGAGCAGAACTGCCGCTTCCGCGACAACTACCTGGAGGTGCCGATAGACCTCTCCGACGTGCTGTTCATCACCACCGCCAACACGACGGATACCATACCCCGCCCGCTGCTGGACCGTATGGAGGTCATCACCCTCACGAGCTATACTGACGAGGAAAAACTGCAGATCGCCAAGCGCCACCTGCTGCCCAAGCAGCGGAAAAAGCACGGGCTCACGGGCGTCACGCTGAAGCTGAGCGACGAGGCCATACGCGAGATAATCTCGCTGTATACCCGCGAGAGCGGCGTGCGCATCCTGGAGCGCGAGCTGGCCGCCGTCTGCCGCAAGTGCGCGGCGGGCATAGCCAAGGGGGAGTATAAGTCCCTCACCGTCCGTGCCGGAAGGCTCGAACCCCTGCTCGGCCCGCCGAAGTATAAGCCGGACGCGGTGTACCCGCGGGACGAGGTCGGCCTCGTGCGCGGCCTCGCCTGGACCTCTGTGGGCGGCGAAGTGCTGGACGTGGAGGTCGGCGTGGTCGATGGCGTAGGGAAGCTGGAGCTCACCGGCAACCTCGGCTCCGTCATGCAGGAGAGCTGCAAGGCCGCCATAACCTATATCCGCTCCCGGGCGGATAAACTGGGCATCGACCCGCATTTCAACCAGAAGAAGGATATCCATATCCACTTCCCGGAGGGCGCCGTGCCGAAGGACGGCCCCTCGGCGGGCATAACCATCTGCATCGGCGTAATTTCGGCGCTGACGGGCATCCCTGTGCGCCGCGATCTGGCAATGACGGGCGAGATAACCCTGCGCGGGCGCATCCTGCCCATCGGCGGACTGAAGGAAAAGACCATGGCCGCCCTGCGCGCCGGGGTCTCGACGGTCATCATCCCCGCCGAGAACGAGCCTGATCTGGATGAGATAGACCAGAGCGTCCGCGAGCGGCTGAAATTCGTGACCGCAGACCATGTGGACGCCATCCTGGACATCGCGCTCAACCGCCGAGCCGTTGAGCAGGAGAAGGAGGCTCCAGCGCCGGAGCTTCCCGCGCAGACCCCGCCGCCGGGCGTCATGCCCGAGGCCGGGGCAAGGATAGGGCAGTAGCATGGCGGAGCTGAACGTGAACCGCGCGGAGTTCGTAAGATCCGCCGCCTCGCCCGAGGCATTCATCCGCGACAGCCTGCCGCGCATAGTCTTTGCGGGAAAATCCAACGTCGGCAAGTCCTCGGTGATAAACCGGCTCCTGAACCGCAAGAACTTTGCCCGCGTCGGCTCACAGCCGGGCAAGACGATACACGTGAACTATTTCAAGATAGACGGCCGCTGCTGGTTCGTGGACCTGCCGGGCTACGGCTACGCAGCCGTGGCGAAGGCGGAGCGGGACCGCTGGGCGCGGCTCATGGAGAGCTTTTTTGCCGAGCCGGAGCAGATAAGCCTCGGCGTCCTCATCGTGGACGCGCGGCACAGGCCCACGGCGGACGATCTGACCATGGCGGAATGGTTCAAGGGCTCGGGCCGCCCTTTCGCCGTGGCGGCGAACAAGGTAGATAAGCTCTCAAAGACCGCCGCGGCGGCAAATCTGGAAGTCATACGCGAGACGCTTGCCCTGCCGGAGGCAACGCCGCTCATAGCCTTCTCCGCGGAGAAGGGCGAGGGCCGAGCGGAGCTCATGGGCAAAATAATGGCGCAGCTGTAAACGGAGCGGGATGGGCGGCATGTCCATCCCGCTCTTGTAATTCTCCGACAGGATTGGTATAATTGTCGAAGGTGAGGTGAGCTATGCATACTCTACAGACTATCTGGCGGGGGCTGGACTGGAGCGTCCTGACGAATCTGCTGCTCTCGGTCGTGCCCGCGCTTTTGTGTATAACCCTGCACGAGCTGGCCCACGGCTACGTGGCTTACCGCCTGGGCGACGATACCGCAAAGCGCGCCGGGCGCCTGACCCTGAACCCGCTCAAGCATATAGACATCATGGGCCTTATCATGATGGTCGTGCTCAAGTTCGGCTGGGCCAAGCCCGTGCCGGTGAATATGTGGAAGTTCAAAAATCCAAAGAAGGGCATGGCGATAACCGCCGCGGCGGGGCCGCTGGCAAACCTGCTCATCGCCTTCGTGTTCCTGTTTTTCTACGGGCTGCTCTTCATCCCGCTTACACGCCTGGGCAATACCGGCGGCTATATCCTGGAGATGATATATATCACCGCCTACCTCAGCATAGCCCTGGCCATCTTCAACGTCATCCCGATCCCGCCGCTGGACGGCTCGAAGGTGCTGTACTCCTTCGTGTCCGACAGGGCCTATACAAAGCTCATGTACTACGAGCGCTACGGCATGATAGTGCTCATGCTGGGCGTCCTGCTCCTGAGCCGCACGAACCTCGACCCGCTGGGCCGCGCGGCGTATTGGCTCATGGGCAAGCTCTTCACCGCCGCCGACTGGGGCTTTGCCCTCGCAAAGCTCTTCGTCTGACAGGGGGCGTGGGATGGAGAACCCGACATTCCGCCTTGAGGGCGTGGTAAAGAGCCGGGACGAGGCGCAGGACTTCGAGGGTCCCCTCAGCCTCATCCTGATGCTGCTGCAAAAAAACAAGATAGAGATACGAGACATCAGCATCTCGGAGATTCTGGACCAGTACCTGGCCTATCTGGACGAGATGCAGCGCATGGACCTTGAAATAGCCAGCGAATTTGTCCAGATGGCGGCGTATCTGCTGTATATCAAGACCAAAACGCTGCTCGCGGTGGAGGAAGAGGTCACGGAGCTTGAACAGCTCATGTCCTCCCTGGAAAAACTCCGCGCAAAGGATTTTCGGGAGGCCGTGAAGGCCGTGCTGCCGACCCTTGCGGACTACTCCGCCGAGGGCCTGCTGCTCTGGACCAGGCCGCAGGAGCCGGTGTCCCCGGCGGCGAGGGTCTACGACTACCGGCACGAGGGCGCGGACCTGCTGCGCGCGCTGTATTCGGTGTTTTCGCGCTCGGACGCCAAGCTGCCCGGCCCGCCGGAGATGCGTGCGCTCGCGCCGCAGCGTATCGTCTACGGCGTGCGGGACAAGAGCCGTGAGATACTCGGCATTTTAGGGAAAGGACCGGTGACGCTCCGCTCACTCTACGCGGCCGGACGCAGCCGCTCCGAGGTCGTGGCGACCTTCCTCTCCGTGCTGGAGCTCTGCTCCATGGGCAGCGTGTTCATAGAGGAGCGGGAGGGCGAGCTGCTGCTAAGCTTCGCCGGCGGCGATACGGAGAGTATTTTGGAAGCCATTGAGGAATGACTATGGATGAACGCGAATTGAAAGCCGCGCTGGAGGCTATAATCTTTGCGTCGGGCGAACCGGTGCCGGCGGGGAGGATATCCCTGGTGCTGGGCGTGCCGGAGGCAGAAGTGTACTCCTGCGCCGAGGCGCTTGCGGAGGAGTATGAGCACGAGGGCCGGGGCTTCCGCCTCGTCAGGCTGGACAAGAGCCTGCAAATGTGCTCCGCACCGCAGTATGCCAAGGCCATTGCCAGGGTCATTGAGCACCGCGCTCCGCCAAAGCTCTCGCCGCCCGCGCTGGAGACGCTGGCCGTTATCGCCTACTTCCAGCCCGTGACGAGGGCCTATGTGGACGAGGTGCGCGGAGTGGACAGCTCCTATACGGTCTCCTCGCTGGTGGACAAGGGCCTCATAGAGCCCTCAGGCAAGCTGGAGGCCCCGGGCAGGCCTACGCTTTACAAGACGACGGAGGCTTTTCTGCGCGTCATGGGCGTCTCCGAGCTCTCGGAGCTGCCCAAGCTGCCGGATATGGCCTCGACGGACGGGCTCGAAAAGCTCCAGGGCGCCATAGAGGCGCTCCGGGGCCGGGGCGAGCAGATGGTGATGGATCTGGAAGCACAGGAGACGGGGGGTGAGGCGCCTTGATAGTCCTTCTGGTCATAGTCGCGCTCATAGTGCTGCTGCTCGTCATACCCTTCGGCGTGTCCGCGCGGTATGTGGACGGCGAGGCGAGCGTGGCCGCGCGCGTGCTGTGCTTCAATATCAGGCTGTTCCCGCGCGCTGAGGAGCCGAAGAAGGTAAAGAAAGCTCAAAAGCCGAAAAAAGAGAAAAAACCCAAGGAAAAGCCCGAGAAGGCGCCGAAAAAGCGTCCAAAACCCAGCCCGGATGAGCTGCTCCAGCTCCTGAAGCTGGGCCTGGACGCCCTGGCAAGGTTCAAGAGGAAGCTGACGGTCAATCGCTTCATG
>OLGN01000188.1_pt1 | contig 61973 bp, 58 predicted proteins | sample 1605941 | NCBI WGS metagenome assembly OLGN01 (sample SAMN03283269) | human gut metagenome | biome: human-associated habitat; material: feces | host: Homo sapiens | place: USA | collected 2013
GCGACCAGATGGCCATACACGTCCCCCTGTCCGCCGAGGCCCAGGCCGAGGCCCGCATCCTCATGCTCTCCGCCAACAACCTCCTGCGCCCGCAGGACGGCCACCCCGTCACCGTCCCGACCCAGGACATGATCCTCGGCTCCTACTACCTCACCTACGTCCGCCTCGGCAAGGCCGAGAAGGGCGCGGAGCAGGTGTTCGTCACCGACGCCGGCGAGACCGGACTGCCCGCGGGCGAGGTCGTGGACGCGGACGAGTTCGTGGCTGCGAACAAGGCCGCGAAGAAGGAGGGCAAAAAGGAGGCCGAGTACCGGCCCCTCAAATCCTACGTCACCCCCGCCGAGGCCATCATGGCCTACAACTACGGCGATATCGGCATCCACGCGCCCATCCTCGTGCGCGTCGAAAAGACGATAGACGGCGTGCCCGCCCACAAGCTCATCCGCACCAGCGTCGGCCGCATAATTTTCAACGAGCCCATCCCCCAGGACCTGGGCTATGTGGACCGCAGCGACCCGGAGCATGCCTTCGACCACGAGATAAGCTTCCAGGTCGGCAAGAAGCAGCTGGGCGATATCATCGACCGCTGCATCCAGAAATACGGCTTCACCATTTCCGCAGAGGTGCTGGACAACATCAAGGCCCTCGGCTTCAAGTACTCCACCAAGGGCGCCATCACCATCTCCATCGCGGATATGACCGTGCCCGACGCGAAGAAGACCCTCATCGAGGCCACTGAGAACAAGGTCCTCGACATTGAAAAGCAGTTCCGCCGCGGCTTCATCACGAACGACGAGCGCTACCGCCTGGTCGTTGACGAGTGGGAGCAGACGACGAAGGACGTCACCGGCGCCCTCCAGGACTGCCTGGACGAGTACAACCCCATCTATATGATGGCAAACTCCGGCGCCCGCGGCTCCATGAACCAGATCCGCCAGCTGGCCGGTATGCGCGGCCTCATGGCCAACACCGCCGGCAAGACCATCGAGATCCCCATCAAGGCTAACTTCCGCGAGGGCCTGTCCGTCCTGGAGTATTTCGTCTCCAGCCGAGGCGCGCGCAAGGGCCTGGCCGACACCGCCCTGCGTACCGCGGACTCCGGTTACCTGACCCGCCGCCTGGTCGATGTCTCGCAGGACGTCATCATCCGCGAGGACGACTGCGGCACCACCGAGGGCGTATGGGCCTCCGCCATCTATGAGAAGGGCCAGGAGGTGCAGTCGCTTGCGGTCAGCATCCACGGCCGCTTCCCCGCCGTGCCGATAACGGACCCGCAGACGGGCGAGGTCATCTTCGGCACCGACCATATGCTCATGCCCGAGGACGCGGACGTACTTGCGGCCCACGGCATAGAGAAGGTCCTCATCCGCAGCGTCCTGGCCTGCAAGGCCAAGAGCGGCGTCTGCGCCAAGTGCTACGGCATCAACCTGGCCGTCGGCCAGCCGGTGAACCCGGGCGAGGCCGTCGGCGTCATCGCGGCGCAGTCCATAGGCGAGCCCGGCACGCAGCTGACGATGCGTACCTTCCACACCGGCGGCATAGCAGGCGACGACATCACCCAGGGCCTGCCCCGTGTCGAGGAGCTGTTCGAGGCGCGCAAGCCCAAGAAAATGGCCGTCCTGAGCGAGATAAGCGGCACCGTTTCCATAGAGGAGACGCGCAAGAATTCCATCTTCGCCATCACGGTGACGAACGAGGCCGAGGGCGACACCCGGGTCTACACCGTGCCCTATTCCGCGGGCATCCTCGTCTCGGCGGGGGACCACGTGGACAAGGGCCAGGAGCTCACCGCAGGCGCGCTCAACCCGCACGAGGTCCTGCGTATCCGCGGCATAGACGACGACGAGTTCGGCCGCCAGGGCGTGCGCAACTACCTCGTCCAGGAGGTCCAGAAGGTCTACCGCCAGCAGGGCGTCGATATCAACGACAAGCACATTGAGGTCATAGTCCGCCAGATGATGCGCAAGGTGCGCATAGAGGACGCGGGCGACACCAAGCTGCTGTCCGGCGCCACCGTTGACATCACGGAGCTGCGCGCCAGCAACGAGGAGATAGCCCGCCGCCGCGAGGCCGGGGAGCTGGGCGAGAACGGCGAGCCCCTGCGCGAGGCCACCTATACCCAGCTGCTCATGGGCATCACGAAGGCCTCCCTTGCAACGGAGAGCTTCCTGTCCGCCGCCTCCTTCCAGGAGACCACCAAGGTCCTCACCGAGGCCGCCATCAAGGGCAAGGTGGACCACCTTGTCGGCCTGAAGGAGAACGTCATCATCGGCAAGCTCATCCCCGCGGGCTCCGGCCTGGCCGTGTACCGCAACTTCGAGTCCAAGACGGACGAGGAGATGGAGTCGGCTCCGGAGGAGTACGTGGACCTCTCCGTCCTCGTGAACCGCTCCAACGCGCTGTAATAATCCCAAGCCCCGGCCCGGAAGCTCTGCCTCCGGGCCGGTTTTTTCAAACTTAATGATTTTGTAACAAGAAGGAGATTGTTCTCTTAACATATTGCGGGTAATATAAGTCCTGCAAGCAAGGGTTTCTTCTTTTTCATTTCATGATCCTCTTTTGGCCGCGCGGCGAAGTCCGCGCGGCCCTCCTTTTGCCGGAGCAAAAAATGCTTGCAATGGAAGGCTGTATATGTTATTATACTAATGTTAGTTATGTAGTTTTCGTCTTGAGTGGGTCCCGCCCACTCTTTTTGTTGGGGAAAAACAAACTGTCAGAACATGGCAAAGGAGCGCGCGATGAGCAAAGTCACGGATACAGTCCTGGCGCTGGCGAAGCCGGCGGCGGAGGCCGCGGGCTGCGAGGTCTGGGACGTGGAGTATGTAAAGGAAGCCGGGGCCTGGTATCTCCGGGTGTATATCGACAAGGCCGGCGGCGTCTCGATAGACGACTGCGAGGCCGTCTCCCGCGCTCTGGACCCCATCCTGGACGAGGCGGACCCCATCCCGACGAGCTATATCTTCGAGGTGTCCTCCGCGGGGGTGGAGCGGGAGCTGAAGCGCCCCTCGGACTTTGAGAAGTTCATGGGCTCCCAGGTGGAAGTGCGGCACTATCAGCCGGTGGAGGGCGCGAAGTCGCATACCGGCCTGCTCCGCGGCTGGGCAGACGGGGCCGTCACGATAGATATAAACGGCGTGGAAAAGACCTACCAAAAAGCTCAGGTCGCCCAGGTGCGGCTGAGCGTGACGATATGATAAAGGGGCGCAGTTAGAATGAACGCAGAATTCTTCGCCGCGGTGGAGGACATAGAGAAGGAAAAGGGCATACCCCGCGGGTACATGTTCGAGAAGATACAGCAGGCCATGCTGGCCGCCTTCCGGAAGGACAACCCGGAATACGGCGAAAACGTGGAGGTAATACTGGACGAGGGCAAGAAGCGCATCGAGCTCGTCATCAACAAGACCGTCGTGGACGAGGTCGAGGACCCGACGGCGGAGCTGGACCTGGACTCCGCGCACAGGCTCTCGAAGAAGGCGAAGGTCGGGGACGTCATCTCCATCCCTGTTGAGACGAAGAAATTCGGCCGTATCGCCGCCCAGGCCGCCAAGCAGGTCATCATCCAGGGCATCCGCGAGGCGGAGCGGAGCATAATCTATGACGAGTTCACCTCGAAGGAGCACGAGATACTCACGGGCGTGGTCTCCCGCATAGAGCCGCGCACGGGCGGGGTCTCCATCAAGATAAGCTCCAACTCCGAGTTCACGGAGGCCATGCTCTCCGCGAGCGAGCGGATAAAGGGCGAGGAGCTGCACGAGGGGGACCGCATCAAGGTCTACGTTGTGGAGGTCCGCAAATCCACCCGCGGCCCGCAGGTACTCATATCTAGGACGCATCCCGGCCTTGTAAAGCGCCTGTTCGAGCTGGAGGTGCCGGAGATATTCGACGGCACGGTGGAGATAAAGTCCATCGCCCGCGAGGCGGGCAGCCGCACGAAGATGGCCGTCTGGAGCGAGGACCCGGCTGTGGACCCGATCGGCGCCTGCGTCGGTCCGAGGGGCGGCCGCGTGGCCAGCATAGTGGAAGAGCTGGGCGGCGAGAAGATAGACATCGTGAAGTACAGCGAGCAGCCCGAGGAATACATCGCCGCGGCCCTGGCCCCGGCGGAGGTCGTGAGCGTGACGCTGCTGGACGAGGGCAAGAGCTGCCGCGTCATAGTGCCGGACAGCCAGCTCTCGCTGGCTATAGGCAAGGAGGGGCAGAACGCCCGCCTCGCCGCGAAGCTGACAGGCTACAAGATAGATATAAAATCCGACGCCGAGGTTTGAACCCGGCCGGAACGCCGCCTGAAGGAGGGTGAGCAGCCGTGCAGAAGAAAATACCCATGCGGCAATGCCTCGGCTGCCGCGAGATGAAGCCGAAGCGGGAACTCCTGCGCGTGGTGCGCTCGCCGGAGGGCGAGGTCGCCTTTGACGCGCGCGGCAAGCTGCCGGGGCGGGGGGCCTACGTCTGCCCGAACCCGGACTGCTTCAAAAAGGCGGTGAAGACCCGCGCGCTCGACAGGGCGCTCGAGGTGAAGATACCGGAGGAAGTAATGGAAAGGCTCGCGGGCCAGCTGGAGGAGACGCAAGACGGACAGGGCTCTTAACTATCTCGGCCTGATGCGGAGGGCCGGGAAGATCGAAATAGGCGAGACAGGCACGGGCGCGGCGGTGAGAGCCGGACGCGCGCGGCTGCTGCTCCTGGCGGCGGACGCCTCGGAGAACGCGCGAAAGCGTGCCGAGGGCTATCTGTACGGCCGCCGGGCGCTGCTGGTGCCGCTGCCGTATGCAAAGGCGGAGCTTGAAGCCCAGCTGGGCAAGAGCGGCTGCAGCATGGCGGCGTGTACTGATTTTGGGTTGTCGGCAGCCTTTTTAGAGGCGCTGGCCGAAAAAGCGCCGGAAGAATACGGGCCGCTCTCGCTTGAGATGGAGCGCCGGGCCGACAAGGCCGCGAGACGCAGGGCCGCAGGGCCAAAAAGGAAACCGGGGAGGGAACACCATGAGTAGTTTTGACAAGTACAGGGTACACGAGCTGGCGAAGGACTTCGGCATGACCTCAAAGGCCATCACCGAGATATTGACGAAGTACGCCACGACCCCCAAGAACCACATGCAGGTGCTGGAGGATCAGGAGCTCTCCCTTGTTTTCGAGTATCTGACGCAGCAGAACCAGTGCGCCTCCATGGAGGACCTGTTCAAGGTCCCGGAGACGCCGAAACCCGCGCCGAAGAAGGCGGAGCCCGCAGCGCAGCAGGCTCAGGCGCAGCAGGCCGCGCCCCAGCAGGAGCGCCAGCAGCAGGCGAAGCCTGCCCAGCAGCCCCAGCCGCAGGCCCAGCAGCCCCAGCCCGCGCCGGCGAAGGAGCAGAAGCCCCACGTCCCGCGCCAGGTGCCGGAGAAGCGCGTCATAGACACGCGCGGCGGCGGCAACGTGAACCTCGGCAAATATGACGAGCGCTTTGACCGCCTGGCCGGCGCGCACGCGGGCGAGAACGTCAAGCGCGGCAAGGAGAAGTTCCAGAACAAGCAGAAGCAGCGCCAGCAGCAGGCCGCGGCCAGCGCCAAGCGCCGCGCAGAAGAGCGCGAGCGCATGCAGAAGCTGCAGTTCGAGATAGCCAAGAAGGCCCAGCTTAAGGTCCAGATCCCCGACGCCATCGGCGTGGGCGAGCTGGCCTCCAGGATGAAGAAGACGGGCGCCGAGGTCGTTCGCGCGCTCATAAAGAACGGTGTAATGGCCTCGCTTTCGGACATCATCGACTACGACACCGCCGCCCTTGTGGCGATGGAGCTCGGCTGCAAGGTCGAGCGCGAGGTCGTCGTCACCGTCGAGGAGCGCCTCATAGACGACAGCGAGGATAAGCCGGAGGACCTCGTCCCCCGCGCGCCGGTCGTGGTCGTCATGGGCCACGTCGACCACGGCAAGACCAGCCTGCTCGACTATATCCGCAAGGCGAACGTCGCCGCGGGCGAGGCCGGCGGCATCACCCAGCATATAGGCGCCTATACCGTGAACGTCAAGGGCAGCCCCATCACCTTCCTGGACACCCCGGGCCACGAGGCTTTTACCTCCATGCGCGCCCGCGGCGCGTCCGTGACGGATATCGCCATCCTCGTCGTCGCCGCCAATGACGGCATCATGCCGCAGACCATAGAGTCCATAAACCACGCCAAGGCTGCCAATATCCCCATCGTCGTGGCCGTGAACAAGATGGACATGCCCGGCGCGAACCCGGAGCGCGTGAAGCAGCAGCTCACGGAGTACGACCTTGTCAGCGAGGAATGGGGCGGTGACACCATCGTCTGCCCGATCTCCGCCAAGACCGGCGAGGGCATAGACAATCTCCTTGAAAACCTCGTCATCCTGGCCGAGATCCAGGAGCTGAAGGCCAACCCGAACCGCGCGGCCAAGGGTGCGGTCATCGAGGCGCGGCTGGATAAGGGCCGCGGCCCCATAATGACCGTCCTCGTCCAGAACGGCACCCTGCACCAGGGCGACATCATCATCGCGGGCACGGCAGTCGGCCGCGTGCGCACCATGATAAACGACAAGGGCCAGCGGGTAACAGAAGCAGGCCCCTCCGTCCCGGTCGAGATAGCGGGCATGAGCGAGGTCCCCGGCGCGGGCGACACCTTCAACGCCGTCGCAGACGAGCGCATGGCAAGGGAGCTCGTGGAGGAGCGCAAGCAGCAGGAGAAGGATAAGACCCTCGGCGTGGCGAAGAAGGTCACGCTCGACGACCTCTTCGCGCGTATCCAGCAGGGCGAGATAAAGGACTTCAACATCATAGTGAAGGCCGACGTCCAGGGCAGCGCCGAGGCGGTCAAGACCTCGCTGGAGAAGCTCTCGAACGAGGAAGTCCGTGTCCGCGTCATCCACTCCGGCGTCGGCGCCATCTCGGAGTCGGACGTCATGCTGGCCGCCACCTCGGGCGCCATCATAGTCGGCTTCAACGTCCGTCCCGACAACGCCGCGCGCGACAATGCTGCCAGGGCGAACGTCGAGATGCGCATGTACAGGGTCATCTACGACTGCATTAACGAGATAGAGGCCGCCATGAAGGGCATGCTGGCTCCGAAGTTCGAGGAGCAGGTCATCGGCCACATCGAGATACGCCAGCTCTACAAGGTCTCGAAGGTCGGCACGGTCTGCGGCTGCTATGTGCAGGACGGCAAGGTCCAGCGCGGCTGCAAGGTCCGCGTCGTGCGCGACGGCATAGTCGTGTTCGAGGGCGAGATGGCCTCCCTGCGCCGCTTCAAGGACGACGTGAAGGAAGTCGCCGCCGGCTACGAGTGCGGCATCCAGATCGAGAAGTTCAACGACGAGCGCGAGGGCGACATCATCGAAGCCTACGTCATGAAGCAGATCGAGAACTGACGCCGTCACAAAGCCGCTTTCGGTCGCCTGGAGGTGATGCCCGTGACACAAGAGCAGTTAGTAGGCATTATCATCGTCGCAGTGATCGATTTGCCGCTCATCGTGATATCCATAGTGCTCATGATGGGCCGGGGCAGCGATTTCATAGCAGGCATCAACACCATGAGCCGCAGGGAGAAGGAGAAGTACGACCTCCCGGCGCTGTGCAGGTCCGTGGGCCGGTTCACGCTGATCGCGGGCCTGCTCATGCCGACCGTGGTTCTCGGCGGCATTTTGGCGGCGATATTCATCGCCTATACCGTTATAGGGGCCATAGTTTTGCTTATAAGGCTCAACACGGGCGGAAAGTTCAGACGCTGAACACTTTTAATACGCTTTTAAGAGGTAATCATATGGCTAATTCCACACGAATGGGCCGCATAAACGACGATATCCAGCTCGCGCTCAGCTCGCTGCTGCGGCAGGTGAAGGACCCGCGCGTGCAGCAGGGGCTGATAAGCGTCACGAGGGTGGAGACGACGGGGGACCTGCGCTATGCGAAGGTATGGCTCTCCGTCCTCGGCCAGGTGGACGAGCGGGAGCTGAAGCGCGGGCTCAAGAGCTGCGGCCCCTGGCTGCGGCGCGAGCTCGGCTCGTCGCTCTCGCTGCGCTATACGCCGGAGCTCGTTTTCGAGCTCGACCACTCCATCGAATACGGCGCGCACATCAGCCGGCTCATAGAGGAGCTGGACACCGGCAGGGAGGAAGAGCATGGACCTGACGGCGAATGAGTGCGCGGCCTGGCTCCGGGAGCACGACGGCTATCTGCTTATAAGCCACCGCCGCCCGGACGGGGACACCATAGGCTCCGGTGCCGCCCTCTGCTCTGCGCTCCGCCGCGCGGGCAAGACGGCCTATTGCATAAATAACCGCGAAATAACTGAAAACTACCGCCCCTTCATAGCGCCATACTTTGCGCCGGAGGGGTTTGCGCCGTCATGCGTCGTGACGGTGGATATCGCCGGCGAGGGTCTGTTCCCGGAGGGGACGCCCGCGCCGGTGAACCTTGCTCTGGACCACCACCCCTCGAACTCCCACTTTGCGGAGCGCACCTGCCTCGCGGCGGAGAAGTCATCCTGCGGCGAGCTGGTGCTCGAAGTGATAAAGGCCCTGTGCGGGGATGTCTCGCGCGAGGAGGCGCGGCTGCTGTATATAGCCGTCAGTACGGATACAGGCTGCTTCCAGTATTCCAACACGAACTCCGCCACCCTGCGCGCCGCTGCGGAGCTCATAGACCTTGGCGCGGACAACTCGGAGCTTAATATACGCTTTTTCCGCACCCAGAGCCGTGCGCGCATGGCCCTTGAGGGCAGGATGCTGAGCGGCATGAGATTCTATAGGAATGGAAAAATATCCGTTGTAACCGTCACGCTTCAGATGCTCTCTGACTGCGGCGCGGTGGAGAACGACTGCGAGGACCTTGCGGGTCTCGCCGGTAAGGCGGAGGGCTCCGTCGTGAGCATGACCATACGCGAGACGAGGCCGGGAGAGAGCAAGATATCGCTCCGCTCCAAGCCGGGCGTGAACGTCTCGGATATCTGCGCCGTCTACGGCGGGGGAGGCCACGCCATGGCCGCCGGCTGCACGCTTGAGGCCGGGCCTGAGGAGGCGCTGGAGCTCATGCTCCGCGCGATGGATGAAAAATGGCCGGAGGACTGAGCGGTATCCTGCTCGTGGACAAGCCCGAGGGCTGGACGAGCCACGACGTAGTAAGCAGGCTGCGGCGGCTGACGGGGCAGAGGCGCATCGGCCACTCCGGCACACTGGACCCGATGGCCACGGGCCTGCTCGTGGTATTTTTGGGCCGCGCGACGCGCGCCGTAGAGTTTGCAGAGGGGCATGACAAGGCCTATACGGCCCTCCTGCGTCCCGGCCTTGTTACGGACACCCTGGACACGACCGGCCGGGTGCTGGAGAGCACGGGCCTGCGCCCGACGAGGGCGGAGCTGGAGGCAGTGCTCCCCGCCTTCCGCGGCGAGATCGAGCAGCTGCCGCCCATGTACTCGGCCATCAAGCAGGGCGGCAAGAAGCTCTACGAGATAGCCCGCGCGGGCGGGCAGGTCGAGCGCAAGCCGAGGCGCGTCACGATATACCGCCTTGAGTGTACGGGCGAGCGCGGTGGCGACTTCGAGCTGGAGATAGAGTGCTCGAAGGGCACCTATATACGCACGCTCTGCGACGATATCGGCCGGGCCTTGGGCTGCGGGGCCTGCATGTCCGGCCTGCGCCGCACCCGCGCAGGCGGTTTCCGGGTGGAGGACGCCCTGACGCTGGAGGAGATAGAGCTCCGGGGCGCGGCGGAGTGCCTGCTGCCGGTGGATGCGCTGTTCGCCGGCCGCCCGATAGTGCTTATAAAGGACGAGAGGACGGAGAAGGCGCTGCGCAACGGCGCGGACGTGAAGCTCGATGCGCCCTTCGAGGGCGAGTGCCGAGTGTATTCGCAAAACCGCGAGTTTTTGCTGCTTGGAGCCGTAGAAAACGGCGTTCTGCATACGATAAAGAGCTTTTTTGAGGTATAGACTATGCCCGACAGAAAGAGAGTAATAGCCCTCGGTTTCTTCGACGGCGTCCACATTGGCCACGCGGCGCTGCTGGAGATGACAAAGCGCCGCGCGGCGGAAAAGCAGGCCGTCCCCGCGGTGCTCACCTTCGACACGCACCCGGATACGCTGGTGAAGGGCGTGGAGGTGCCGCTCATAAACTCCGCCGAGGAGCGCGCGGAGATAATCCGCCACGTTTTCGGAATCGACAGCGTCATATCCATCCACTTCAACGAGAACATGATGCGTATGCCCTGGCAGAACTTTGCCGATTCCGTGCGCGAGGAGCTGCATGCCTGCCACCTGGTGATGGGCTACGACTTCTCCTGCGGCTGGAAGGGGGAAGGCCGCCCCGCGCGGCTCGCCGCCTATTGCACGAAGCACGGCATGGGCTGCGACATCATCTCCGCCGTCTGCCGGGACGGGGAGGTCGTGAGCTCGACGCGCATCCGCTCGCTGTTGGAGGCGGGCCGCGTGGAGGAGGCGAACGACCTGCTGGGCCACCCGCATTTCCTGGTGGACAAGGTCCACTACGGCTTCCGCCTGGGCCACAAGCTGGGCGCGCCGACGATAAACATGCGCTTCGCCCCCGGCGTCCTGGTGCCGCGGCACGGGGTCTACGCCGCCAGGGTATTTCTCGACAGCGGAGAGCGCCTCATGGCCGTGACCAACATAGGCGTGCGGCCGACCGTCTCCGGCGGCGACCAGGTTTCTGTGGAGAGCTACATCCTCGACTACGAGGGCGACCTCTATGAGCGCCGCGTCCGAGTGGAGTTCCACCACTTTATCAGGGACGAGGAGAAATTCCCGGACACCGCCGCGCTCCGCGAGCAGATCCAGCGTGACGCGGATACTACAAGGGCATTTTTTGCAGAAAACCCGTGAAAAAAACCCGCCCCCGGGCGGGTTTTTTCATATACGGAGGTGAAGAGCATGGAGAATACCGCGCCGGAGCTGGAAAGGCTGTATTTTGCCCTAGCGGCGCGCATAGACCTGCCGCGGGCGCAGAAGCGCGCGCTGATCTCCGATTTCCGCCGGGCGGCGGAGGTCCTCGTTTCGCGCGGCCTCAGCCCGGCCGAAGCGGCGGCGCGCCTGGGTCACGAGCGCCTGGGCGATTTTTACCTGAGCGCTCCGGACTACTGGTACCCTCTGGACGACGCGGCAAAGATCTATCCCATGTCCATGACGGACGGCTGGATGTCGGTCTTTCGCCTCTCAGCCTATCTGGATGCGCCCGTGGAGCCTTCGCTGCTCCAGCTGGCGCTGGACCTCACCATGCCCCGCTTTCCGTTTTTTGCCACGAAGATAAAGCGCGGCGTGTTCTGGCACTACATAGACGGGGTCAAGCGCCGCTTTACCGTGCAGCCTGAGACGGAGCTGCCCTACGCGCCCATGAACGTCGCGGCGGGGGACTCGCAGTCCTTCCGCGTGCTGTACTACGGCCGCCGCGTGAGCGTGGAGTTTTTTCACATCCTCACGGACGGCACTGGGGGCCTCGCCTTCCTGACGGCGCTGCTGTGGGAATATCTGCGCCTCTCAGGCGAGGCGCCGGAGCGCCCCGTCCCTGTGGAGACCGACCCCTGCGGCGAGGAGTGCGAGAACGCCTTCACCCGCTGGGCGGCGCAGGGTCAGGAAACGGGGGGCGGTTTCACGGAGCGTCCGGCGGTGCAGCTGCGGGGCCGGCTCGCGCGCATCCGCCCGGCGCGTATCCTGCATTTCGAGCTGGACGCGCAGGCCCTGCGCCTTGCCGCGAAGGCGCGCGGCGGCACCGTGACGGCGCTGCTGCTGGCCTTCATGACCGAGGCCGCCCATGCCGCCTCCGACGAGAGCCGGGGCGATATCAGCATCCAGGTGCCGGTGAACATGCGCAAATTCTGCCCCTCGAAGACTCTGCGGAACTTTTCAATGTACTGCTCCGTGCGCACGCCCTGGGCGGAGGCGGGGGAGGCTGAGCGCCTGCTGCCGGACATCACCCGCCAGCTCTCGGAGCGCGCCTCGGAGACGGCCATGCGCGGCATGCTGGCCTCGACGGCGGAGATGGTGCGGCTGCTGGGGCGGGTGCCTCTCGCCGTGAAGCGCCCGGCAGCGCGCATAGCCTACGGCTTTCTGGGGGAGCGGGCCTTTACAAGCACGCTCTCGAACCTGGGAGCGGCCAAACTGCCGCCGGAGGTGGAGGCCCACGTGGAAAAGCTGGACTTTGTGCTCGGCACGGGCGAGCGCGCCCGCGCCGCATGCGCCATGGTCACGCTGAAGGGCCTCGCGCTGCTCTCAGTGACGAAGCTGACGGACGACAAAACCTTTGAGACGCGCCTGCTCTCGCTCCTGGAGGGCGCGGGCGTGCCGGTGAAACTGAGCGGGAGTATGCCATATGGAGCATGAAATTGAGATCAGCTACCCCGTCCCACGCCGCAGACTGCTGGATCTGCGCCGGCTTAGGCGCGCGGCCCTGCGCTTTCTGTGCGCCTCGGGGGCGCTGTGCCTCTTCATAAACCTCTGCACCGGCGGCCCGGCCTGGAGCCTCGTCGTCCTCGTCTCGCTGTGGTTCGTCTGGACGAACCTCCTGGCCAGGCCGCTCGTGGAGGACGGGCTCGCAGAGCGGATATCCCGCCTGCTGCTCAGTGTCTGCATCCTGGTGCTGACGGTGGAGCTCTGTTTCGGAGGGGAGTATACCGGTATAGTCCTGCCGATCCTCCTGGCCTGCACTCTGGCCTTTTTGGCCGGCACGGCCTATCTGGGCCGCCGCCGGAGGCTCATGCCGCTGCTGCGCCTTGCGGCGGTGTCGCTGCTGGACATCCTAGCCGCCGCACTGGGCCTGCTGCCGCTTAACCTGCCCGCTGCGGTGACGCTCCTGGCCCTGGGCCTCGCCGCCCTGCTCCCGGCGCTCTTCCTATACCGCCGCGAGCTCGTCCTGGAGCTCCAAAAGCGCCTGCACAGATAAAAAAGCCGCCACAGCCGTGGCGGCTTTTCTTATGCCCTCGGTATGACCGATACCCCGTCGGGTATGACGGCGAGGCTCTCTTTCCCCCAGCTCCTGGCGAGGGCCAGGGCGGAGGGAATGTCGGGCGCGTAGGTCATTTTCATGTCTTCCACCATGCCGCGCAGCTCCGGGCGCGTGACGAAAATGGCCCGGTGCTTCGAGAGAATGCGGCAGAGTATCTGGCTCTCCCACTGGTCCGGCTCCGTCTCGTCCCAGGGCGTGGCGAGCTGCCTGGCGTAGAGCTCCGCCGGGCTGGCGCAGTCCCGCAGGGAGGCGTAGAAGCCTTCGCCCCCGTGTCCCGCGGCGCATTCGCCGCACATGATGACGACGCCGTCCTCGTTCAGGCAGGCCTCCGCCGCGGTCATGCCCTTGACGCACTGGTAGAAGTTCTGGTCCAGCGGATAGCCGCCGTTCGAGGTCAGCACTATGTCCGCCCGGACCGCCTCCACTTCGCAGAAGCCGCGCAAATACTCGCAGCCGCGCCGGTGGGCCTCGATGCAGTCGCCGGCGAAGGCGGCGACGGTGCGCTTTTCCTCGTCTATGACGACGTTCACGATGTAGGAAAGCCCCGCGAGCCGCGCGGCGGCCTCCATGTCCGCATTTATGGGGTTGCCGTCCAGCACTCCCGTGCGGGCCAGGGGGCTGCCTATGAACTGCCCCCGGTGGTTGCCAAGCACCGTAGCCCGGTCGCAGACGCCTGGCAGGACGCTCTTGCGCCCGCCGGAAAAGCCCGCAAAGAAGTGCGGCTCTATGAAGCCCTCGGCCACCAGCAGCTCCGTTTCCGCCGCCAGCCTGTCGATGACAAGCGGCGTGCCTGAGGGCAGACGGCCTATTTCAACGTTCGCCCCCGCGTCCCCGCAGTCGTGGACGACGACCTCGCACTCGGCGAGGAGCTCCGGCCCGAGCTTGGCCTCCAGTTCCGAGGCCGTCGTCGCCCGGTGGAAGCCCGTGGCGACTAGCAGGGTCACCCGGATGCCGGGGCTGCCCTCGCGCAGCTCGCGGAGCATGTTGGGCAGGATGTCCCGGCTGGGTACGGGCCGCGTGTGGTCGGAGATTATGATGACGCAGTTTTTCTTGCCTCGCGCCAGCTTCGAGAGCCGCGGCGAGCCTATGGGCGCTTCCATCGCCGCGCGGACGATCTCCGCGCCGGGCGCGCCGGAGCGCAGCCCGCCCACGCGCGAGCGCAGGACAGGCGCGTCCCCGGGCTCAAACTCGAGAAAACCCCGCCCGTAGGGTATGCGCAGCAAGGTTCAGACCCCCTTTTTGGATTCCAGCTCCGCTATGAGCCGGTCGCAGACCTCATCCATATCTCCGACGAGGCCGTAGTCACAGTAGTTGAAGATGGCCGCGGCAGGGTCGGAGTTCACTGCGGCCTTTTTCGCAGCGTCAGCAAAGCCCGTGACGTGGTTGATGGCCCCGGAGACGCCGAAGCAGATGTATAGCTTGGGCTTTACCACCGCTCCAGACTGGCCGATGACCAGCTTGAAGGGCAAGAGCCCCCTGTCGAAGACCGGCCGCGTGCAGGCGAGCTTGCCGCCCAGGAGCTCCGCGAGCCGCCGGTAGCGCCCCAGGCTCTCCGCGCCCTTTATGCCGTTGCCGACGCAGACTATTGCCTCGGCGTCCGCGATGTTGAGGCTCTCGTCCAGGGCCTCGCGCTCGAAGCCGAGTATCTCCGTGCGGATCTCCGAGACCGGGAAGTCCACCCTCAGCTCTTCAAGGGCGCAGGGCCTCTCGCCCGCGGGCGAGAGCTTGAAGGTGCCGGGCCGTATCGTTCCCACCTGGGGCCGGGCCTCCGGCACTGTGATGACGGCCATGAGCCGCCCGCCCACGGCGGGCTCGACGAATTCTATACAGCCGGTTTTTTCGTCGTAGACCAGCTCCGTCGCGTCGGAGGTGCAGCCCGTGCCGAGCCGGCAGGCAAAGCGCGGGGCGAAATCCCGCCCGAAGATGGTGCCGCCCACGAGCACCGCCGATGGCCGCCGCTCCTCGCAGAGCTTTGTGAAGAGCGCCGCCCAGGCGTCCACGTTCGGATATTCGTAGCCCGTGCCGCTTACCGTGAGTATGGCATCAACTCCGCAGGCGCGTATCTTTGCCAGCTCCGCCTCCGGCAGGGAGCCCACTACTACGGCGACGAGCTTTTCACCCGCCGCGTCGCAGAGTTTGCGCGCCTCGCAGCAGAGCTCCAGCGAGACGGGCAGCGCCTGCCCGGCCTCCTGCTCTATGTAGACCCACATGTCCCTGTACATGCTCTTGTCCAACATTTGCGGCACCCCCTTCAAAGCGCCTCGGCCAGGAGCGAGGCCAGCTTTGCTGCGCTCCTGTCGAGACTGCCCTCGTCTATCATCATGCCGGGCTCGCCCGCCTCGGGCGGATAGGTGCGCGGTACCTTGGTGGGGGAGCCGGGGTCGCCTATCTGCGCGGGGTCAAGGCCGGGTATGCTCCTGGAGTTGTAGCTGAGTATCTCCGCCGTGCGGGAGGCCTTCCAGCGGGCAAGGTTCGGTATGCGCGGGCGGAAATTGGCTTTTTCCACGGTGATGAGGCAGGGCAGGCTGGCCCTCGTCCTCTCGACCCCGCGCTCCAGCTCCCTGAGCGCTGTTACTTTGCGGCAGTCGAGGTCTATGTCCTCGATGGAGAGCACGCAGCTGAGCTGGCTGGCGTCAAAGCGCTCGGCCAGCTGGGAGGCCATCTGCCCCGTGGCCCCGTCGAGGGACTCCTTGCCGCAGAAGATGAGGTCGAAGCGCTCCAGCCTGTGTGCGGCTGTGGCGATGACGTAGCTCGTGGCGAGGGTGTCGGCGTTGGCGAAGGCCCTGTCCGAGAGCAGGACGGCCCTGTCCGCGCCCGCGGCTATGCACTCGCGCAGGGCTTCGGCGGCGGCGTCAGGACCCATCGTGACGCAGGTTATCTTCCCGCCGCAGCGCTCCCTTACCTGGACGGCGGCTTCCAGGGCGTTGGCGTCCAGTGGATTCAGTATGGCCGGGACGCCCGCGCGGATGAGGCTGCCCGTGACAGGGTCCATCTTTACGAGGTCGATGTCCGGCACCTGCTTTACGCAGACGAGGATGTTAAGCATCGCGCTCACCTCCAGTCAGGTCATGGCAGACCTTGCCGGGGTTCAGTATCCCCTTCGGGTCAAAGACCTGTTTTATCGCGGCCATGAGCCCGTAGGCCGTCTCGCCTGCTGACAGGCGCAGATAGTCCTTCTTCGCGTGGCCGATGGCGTGCTCGCCGGAGACCTGGCCCTGGAACTCGTCGCACTTTTTGTAGCAGCTGTCCATGGCGAGTTTGCAGCGGCGCTTGAACTCGGCCTCCTCCAGCTCGTTGGAGCAGCAGTAGATGTGGAGGTTGCCGTCGCCCGCGTGGCCGAAGGCGCGCAGGCGCAGGCCGTTCTTCTCCGCCTCCGCCCGGGCGAAGGCGAGAAACTCCGCAATGCGGTCAACGGGTACGACGACGTCCATCTCGTCCAGGAGCTTGGAGTCCGCCTCGATGGCCGTGAGGAAGGCGCTGCGCGCGGCCCACACGTCCTTTTTGAGGTTGTCCGTCCAGACCACCAGCACGTCGAAGGCCCCGGCCCTCTCGGCCACTTCCGCAAGGCGGTCCATTTTGGCCGTGAGCTCGGCCTCGCTGCCGCCGACGAGGGTGACGAGGATATAGGCGCCCACGTCCCTCCCGTTTACGCGCGTGGGGAAGACGGGGTTTCCCGTGAACTCGGCGGAGGACTCCACGATGTCGCGCTCCATGAACTCGATGCTCTGCGGCTCAAGGTTTGCGAGCTTGATGGCGGGCACGGAGGCGATGGCGGCGGAGATCTCCTCAAAGGGCAGCAGGAGGCTGACGTCCATGATGGGCTTGGGTATGAGTTTGAGCGTGAGCTCCGTGATGACGCCGAGGGTGCCCTCGGAGCCTATCATGAGGTGGAGCAGGCTGTAGCCGGAGCTGGTCTTGCAGACGGCCTTGCCGAGCTTCAGCACCTCGCCGCTGGGGAGGACAACGGTCATGGCGAGGACGTAGTCGCGGGTGACGCCGTATTTGACGGCGCGCATGCCGCCGGCGTTGGTGCTGACGTTGCCGCCGACGGTGGAGGTTTTCTCGCCCGGGTCGGGCGGGTACATGAGCCCGTGTGCGAGGGCGTCCGCGGCGAGGTCGCGCAGCAGGACGCCGGGCTGGATGGTGACGGTGAGGTTGTTCATGTCGTAGGCTAGGATGGAGTTCATCCGCTCAGTGGATAGGACGAGCCCCCCGCACAGCGGCACGCAGCCGCCGACGAGGCCGGTCCCGGCGCCGCGCACCGTGACGGGGACGCACTCCTCGCAGCAGATGCGCATGACCTCTGCCACCTCCTCGGTGGAGCTGGGGAAGCAGACGGCCTCGGGGGCAAACTTGCCGTAAATGGGCATCTCGTCATGCGAGAAGTCCTCTTTGACGGCCTCCCCAAAAACAAGCGCCTCTCCCAACACCCTCCGGAGCCGCTCCAAAACCGGTTCCGTGAGCTTCTTGTACGCAGGCATATATCCCGCCTCCTTTTACGCATATGTTCGCGCGGGCCGCCTCCGGAGGGAAACAGCCCGCGGTAATTACATCAAAGGGCGCCCATGAGCAGGGGGAAGGCGTATTCCCTGTGGCCGAGCTTTTCGGCTATGGTGGGCTCTCCTCTGCATGTATCGACAATCTTGTCGAACAGCAGCCTGCCCGCCTCTTCTATGCTCATGGAGCCCAGTACCACCCCGGTGAGATCGGCGTCTATGTTGGCGCCTAACAGCTTCATAGCATCCGGGGAGCCTGTTAGCTTGATGGCCGGGGCGATCGGATTGCCAACGGGAGTTCCTCTGCCTGTGCTGTACAGCAGCACGTTGGCCCCGGAGCACACAAGCCCCAGAAGCGACAGAGGGTCAAGTCCCGGATTATCCACGACATACAGCCCCTTTCCCGTGGGGTATTCGCCAAAGTCGAGCGCGCCCTCGACAGGCGCGGCGCCGCCTTTTTTGACGTTTCCAAGCGCCTTTTCCTTGAGTGTGCTTATGCCGCCGGCAATGTTCCCCGGCGCAGGGTTGCTCTCTTCAATGCTCCGGCCCATCATTTTGGCCCTGTCGTACATCTCCGAGAGCAGGGAAATGACCTTGTCGGCCGTCTGCTTGCTGCGGGATTGCCGCGTCAGCACGCCCTCGCCTCCGTACCAGCCGACCGTCTCGCCCAGCAGGGAGACACCGCCGTTTTTGACGATTATGTCCGAAGCGACGCCGATCGCCGGATTTGAGGCTGCCGCAGTTGTCCAGTCTGAGGCCCCGCACTTGACGCCGAGGCAGATGTCCGAGACCCCGGCCTCCACGCGCTCCTGGCCCTCCAGCTCGCGTCTCATGTCGAGCACGAGGGCCTCAAGAGCGGCATAGGCAGCCTCGGTGGAGCCGTAGTCCTGGGAGCGGACGAAGGCGCAGGGCTTCTCGTCCTTGACCTCGTTGTAAAACCACTCTGCATCCACGCTCTCACAGCCGAGCCCGGCAAAAATTACCCCGCCGACGTTGGGATTGCGCGCTATGCCGAGCATGATGGCCTTGATGCGCTCAACCTCATTTGGCAGAATTACGCAGCCGGAGGGGTTCGTTATGGCCACTACGTCTCGGAACTTATACTCGATGTCGGAAACGATCTTGTTGGCGCAGACCGCCGTGGAGAGGACGACAAGGTGGTTGCGAAAGCCCACGAGGCCGTTCCTGCGCCTGTAGCCGAACAGCCTGGGCTGGGGAGAGAGCAGAAGAGAGTCGTCCAGCTCCCGGAGCTGCCCGGGGTCGAACTCATACAGATAGTTTTCCTTCCAGTTGGAGATGGGGTCGCTTATATTGTGCGTGTGCGCATAGCTGCCAGCCTCTATGTCGCAGGCAGCCGTGCCGATGGGGTGGCCGTATTTGAAAACCGTCTCGCCCCGGGCAATGCGCCGCAGGGCCAGCTTGTGCCCCTGGGGCAGGGCCTCCCTTATCTCTATCCCGGCGTCCTCGCCGTTTATGAGCACGCGGTCGCCGGCGGACATGGCCTCGAGCGCGACTGCGACGTTGTCGCCGGCATCAAAACGTAAAGCTTTTTTTGTCATTGAATATCCTCTTACCTTTCAGAAACTTGACAGTCAACGCATCTGACCGCATCCCGGAAGGACAGCTGCATACGTCCGCCTGTGTTTTTGATGAGGATATTCTTGCGCCAATTCGGGTCGTCCATGTCGGGGAAATCGCTGCGGTAAAACACCCCGCGGCTCTCCCTGCGAAGCTCCGAAGCGCTTATCTGCATGTCCGCCAGAAGCAGCATGTGCCTCAGGTGGATCAGCTCCGCCGCCTCGCCCAGACTGGAGGCCCGTAGACCGTCCAGCTCCCGCCGCAGTTCCCGCACCGTATGCGCAGCCGCGGAGAGGGTCTCCGCGTTGCGCTGGATGCCGAGATTTTCGTGCAGGCAGACACCGAGGCGTTTTCTGAGCTCCCGGGACGGGAGCGGGGAATTGCCGCCTAGCAGAGCTTCGAGCCCTCGCTCCGCTTCCGACCATGTGCGCTCTATATCCTCCATTTTAACATAGCCCAGCCTTTTTGCATAGTCCGCCGCGCTGTCTCCGGCGATATGCCCAAAAACTACCGTCTCGGCCCCAGCACTACCGCCAAGGCGGTTGGCTCCGTGCAGGCCGCCGATCACTTCTCCGCAGGCGAAGAGCCCTGCCACGTCGGTGGAACAGTCCGTGCCTACTACGACGCCGCCTAGATTTGTGTGGGCGGCAGGCATCATCTCGGGCATTTCCCGGGTAAGGTCGATGCCCGCGGCAGCGGCTGCCCTCGTAAAGATGGCGTGGTCCCTGTAGAGAAAGTCCCTGTCCATCATTGTCATGTCGTAGTAGATGCCGCCGTGCGGCGTGCCGCGGCCCTCCCTGACCTCGCTGAGCATGGCCCGGGCAAGGCTGCCCTTCTGGGCGTTTTCGCGGGTGAGCCCGTAATCGGCCAGAAAATCCCGGCCCTCCCCGTTTCGCAGAACAGCGCCGTGCCGAAGCAGCGTGGTGGCGATGACCTTGCCGGAGAGCTCCTCCGGCCAAATAAAGCAGCAGGGCTCAAACTGCTGGAACTCCATGTCTGTCAGACGCGCCCCGGCCTCATAGGCCATGGCGTAGCCGTCGCCGGTGAGGGCCTTCGGGTAGGTGGAAAAGCTCTGCATGGCCCCGCAGCCGCCGGTGGCGAGCACGACGGCGCTCGCTGTGAAGCGCAGCAGCTCCCCTGAGCCCAGGTCCAGGCCGTAGGCGCCGAGGACATGGCCGCGGGATACCAGCAGGCCGAGTATGTCCACGGGCGCGTACTGCTTTACTCCAAGCTCGCCGCACCGAGTTTTTAAAATCCTCATTTCTGCGCTGCCGCTGGAGACGCCTGTCTTGATAAGACGTGGATATGCTGTGCCCAGAGTATGTATCGGCAGGTAACGCCCTTCTGCGTCCCTGTCAAACTCAAGCCCCAGACCTTCGAGATATGTAACCTCGTCGAGCACGTGCTCAGACAGGACCATTGCTAGTCGGCTGTCATTGATGCCGTACCCGCTCTGTTCAATATCACTGAAGTAGAGCTCTTTGCTGTCTCCAGGCATTACAGGGGCGTTGAAGCCCATGATCTCTGGGGAAGCACAGGACGGCTTGCTGACGATTGCGACTTCCGTTCCAAGCTCGGCTGCGGCGACGGCGGCGCGCAGGCCGGCCACGCCGCCTCCAATGACCAGAACCTCAGTGTTTATTGTCCTAAAATCCAAGTGAAACCCTCCATACACAGGAATGGACGTGAATTGCAGCTTCCGTGGAGCCTCTCCCGCCGGTCAAGGAGAAGCTCCACAGACCTCAAAGCGCCCTGACAGCCTGCTTCATAGCGGCTATGCCGAAGCCTAGATGCTCCATCTGCTCATCGAAAGAGCCGAAACCGGGGAAGATATCGGGAATTCCGAGCCGTTTGACTCTGCACGGGACGCCGCCCTCTGCGATGGTCTCGCAGACGGCTCCGCCCAGACCGCCTGTTATGAAGGCGTCCTCAACGGTGACGAGCCTGCCTGTGCGTGCCGCGGCGCGGAGCCCAGCTCGGTGTCGAGGGGCTTTATGGTGTGCATGTCGATGACGCCCGCGTCAAAGCCCTCGGCCCGAAGCTGTTTTGCGGCCTCAAGGGCATAGGCTACCATGATGCCGCAGGCGATGATGTAGCCGTCCTTGCCCTCCAGGAGCTCAATGCCCTTGCCAAATTCCAATTTATCTATTCAATCCTCTATAAACCCTGTGTTTTCAAGGCATATCGCCTATTAAATATTCAAACCTTATGTATTTTCCCTTGTTTTTGCCCTTATGAGCCGAAACAAGGGAAATTTTTTATGCTCCGCCGATTACCTTATCCAGTAGTCTTGCGGAAGTACGCTTCGCTTCCCTTGTAGCGTGAGCGTAAATGTTCATTGTGGTACTAACATCAGCGTGTCCGAGTAGTTCCTGCACATCTTTAGGTGCTGCACCGTTTGAAAGCAGATTGCTTGTATAGGTGTGTCTGAGCATATGGAAGTGGAAATCCTCCAATCCCTCCAACTTTTTTCTCGCTGTCCTGCACATAATCCCCACCGTACTCGGTGCTTCAAATGCCCCGTCAGGTCTAAGGCAGACAAAGGATAATTCCTTGTACCCCTCTGGGACTTCCTCCGACCTCGGCAGACTGTAAACCTCATAATAGGTGCGGTCTTTTTCTTTGACCTCCAAATAGTAATTAAGACTGTACAGTTCCCCGTATCGGAAACGGTTTTTATGCTGTTCTGCTTTCGCAGTTTTCAGGATTGCGGCAAGCGTATCGCAAAAGTCAACGGTGCGGATTTTTTTACGCTTTGTTGCCCCTATTTCTGTTTTGTGCCTTGCCCCGTTGTAACGCATACTGCGGCGTACTGTCAGATATTGTTCTTCAAGGTTGATGTCCTGCCAAGTCAGACCACAGACCTCTCCAATACGCAAGCCTGTATAATAGGCTATCTGTATAGGAAGAAGTGCAGGATTGTTTTTCTTTTTCAGGAAGTCCTCTAACCTCTGATACTGGTCATAGCTGAGCGTTGGTGTGGAAGTTGTTTCCCCATCCTCGTCAGAGAACAGCTCGTATTCTTCTTTCTTTCCTCGCCATACCACATACTGCATCGGGTTAAAGGTTATCAGCCTTTTCGGGAATACTGCAAAACGGAACGCCCCTTGTAAAACAGCCGAAAACAATCGGAGATACCCTTTGCTGAGTGCCTTTGCGGTTGTACCGTCAGGATTTGTGCCTCCAAAGCTGAGAAAGTCTATATACGCCTGTAAATGGTCGGCGGTTACGGTTTTCAGCTTTCGGTTTCCTATCGGGTGCTGTTTGATACGGTTGACCGTTCCTTGATAGGACATTACCGTACCATTGCTGAGATTGCCGGGTTTCAGTTCTTCCTCCACCCACAGATCGAGCAGCATACCAACCGTGATGTTTTCAGACTTCGCAACGAATTTCTTTTCCTCATAGTCAGCGATTGCTTTTCTGAGCAGGGCTTCTGTTTCAGACTTGCTTTCTGTTCCCACAAACTCTTTCTGTACTTTTCTGCCGCTTTCATCTTCGATGTAGAAGCGTGCGTACCACTTTTTACCTTTTTTTCTTACAGAACCTTTTGCCATAGATAAATTTCCCCTTTCTATCCGTGGCAATCGGGACTGTGACATATGGTGTGCGTAAAGTAATAAGGTTACTTATGCCGATGAGTGTCAGTCATCGTTTTCACTTGTCAAAGAGCCACGGAATTTTTCTTTTTCAGCAACCCTTTCTTCGGCTGCTGTCACTATCCCGAACAGGTCGCCCATCTTTACAGCGGTGCGTCCCTCATCGTAGATATGTAAAATCCCATCTAAAAACTGTTTCATATCCTCGATAGGAAGTTCCATTTCTTTACGGTAAACCCTTTCCATAATTGCCCCTGACTCAATCGCATAACGGCGTAAGGACTGCTTTAAGCCCTCGTCCTCCGCTACACGGTCAACCTCAGCCATAGCGTCTGCAAAGTGATAAGTCATAACCGTATAGAGGTCAATCATCTTTCCGAGGAATGTCGTGAGCAGTTGTTGGTGTGGTTCTCCCTTTACCACAGAAGAAACCGTATCAAGATAATTTTTGATATGTTCCTCCATATCCCTTGCACATAAAGTGCGGCTGTCATATTCCTTATCTTCGGAAAGTCCTGTCAGCCATTCGGGAGTGGTCAGGAGTGCTTCTGCCAGCCCGTTGATAATCATTGTACGCTTCGGGTCTACACCGTCCGCTTCATATCTCTGAATGGTAGATTTGTTTACCCCGACACGCTTACCAAGTTCGGGCATTGTTAAGTTTAATTCTGTTCGGCGTTCTTTCACTCGTTCACCGACCTGTTTTGCGGTGAGTGTAATTTCTTTTTTCAAGGTTTTCACCTCCTATTGCTGATAGTATAACATAGCAAAACCTATTTTGCAACCATAAATTTAATAATAGACAAAAATATTTCTTGATAAGTTGCAAAACGAGTTGACAAGAGATAGCGAAATAAGTATAATTACAGATACATAGTTGCAAAATGCGTATTTTGAAAGGAGGTTGATAAAATGAGCAACATCAAAATGGGTTTAACCATAGAAGAAGCAGCAAAATGTACGGGTATCGGAAGAAATACAATGCGTAAGTTGGTAGACTGGGGCAAACTTCCCGTCCTCAAGGTCGGCAGAAAAGCGATTATCCGCAGGGATACTTTAGAGCGATTTATGAGTGTCAATCAGGGAAGAAACCTGCTCAATGAAAACGATGTCCGCAAAGTAGAATAACTGTTCTCCAAGCCCTCGGCGTTTGAGAGCGAAATACACCCCTCGCACAAATCTTCGATTTGTACTCTGGGTATTTCGCCCTTGCAGGGGGCACTGTATCACAGCTTCGGACAATGCACCGCCGCTATGATACAGAAGAAAACAGCACACTGTTTTCTTCGCTGTCCGTCTGCTTACGCCGCCGAAACAGCGGCAACCGATTTCTCGGTTGCAAAAAGAGTATGCCCGTCACGGGAGGAAGGAGTATATGGCAAGACATTCATTTATACAGATGTCGAAGCTATCCAATGTCAAGGGAAGAATATCCTATATCACAAGCCACGCAAGACAGGAAAATCTCTATGCCACCTACCGCACCGCCGACAATGAATTTTGGAGTAACCTTGCAAGGGAAAGCCAGCAGGAATTTAAGCGAAGCGGAACAGAGGGCAAATGTATTGAAGCAAGGGAATTGATTATCGCCCTGCCCGAAATATATACAAGATATGAGCCACAGGAAGTCCTTGAAGATTTTACGGAGGAGTTCCACAGGCGGTATGGTGTGGAGTGCGTGTCAGCCCTCCACCACAACAAACGCAAAGCAAACTATCATATCCACCTTATCTTCAGCGAAAGAAAACTGCTTCCTGAACCTGGCATCAAGATAGCCACACGCAGCGTGTTCTATGATGAAACAGGCAAAAGGGTACGCACCAAGAAAGAAATCACAGGGGAGGACGGCCAGATACGAAAAGGCTGCACCGTCATAAAAAAGGGCGAGGTTTACGAAAGCCACCTCTTTACCGTGAAAGATGATAAATTCAAAAGTGAGCCTTTTCTTCGGGAGGTAAAAGAGATTTACACCGACCTTATCAATCGGCATATTTCTGATCCCGAACAGCAGTTAAAGGTATTTGATAAGAACAGCGTTTATCTTCCCACCAAAAAAATCGGCAAGAACAATCCCAAAGCCGCCGAGATTGAAGCGGATAACACCGCAAGGCAGGAATGGAACAGGACAGCGGATATGGCGTTGTTATCGGGTATTTCCGAAGCAAAGATTTTAGAGGTCAAGCAGACCGAGATACACGAAAAAGCAAGCCAGTCTATCAAAAGCAAAGGCTGGCTGCCCAATCTGTTCCGTGGGATTGTGACAAAGGCAAAAGATTTTCTGCAAAACCTTATTCGAGAAAAAGATATGCCGCCCAAGCCTACGCTTGATATTGATATGGCAGAGTTCCGCCATATGAGAAACCTGATGATAAAAGTACAGGACAAAGCGGTAAAAATCAAAAACTTGCAGGACAAAGTTCTGCCGCAGTTGAAACAGCAGCTTGCCGATACAAAGGGAATTTTCAAAGGCAAAGAGCGAAAAGCGTTGGAGGTAAAAATCAAAGAAACCGAAACGGAGATTGCCGACAGGCTGGATAAAATCCCCGATACACTCAAAGCGGACGGTTATCCTGATGTGCAAGTTTTTATGCGTACTTTCCGAGAAATGGAAAGCGTTGTGGAACAGTACAACCGTGAACTTGCCGAGTGGGAATACCAAGTCAGCAGGAAACCGACAGCCACCGCCAAAGAACAGCACAGACCGCCCGAAAAGCAGAGCGTGTTAAAACATCTGCGTGAGATACAGGAACGCAACAAGCAGAAACCACCGCAAAAACAGCGTAAGAAATCCATTGACAGAGATAGCCGATAGGCATTGAAAAACCGCCGTTATGGTGTTATCCATAGCGGCGGTATACATAATCATTTGCAGCTACAAAATTAACAGTTATATTTTTTTGATTTGTTTAACAAAATATAAATTCCAATCAATACCAAAATAGTGATTCCAAGTATCATATACATCGTTCCGATATTTACTTGACTTCCGAAAAAATAAAGATTGCAATCAAGGGAATCTTTTAGTTTTTCAATAACCTCTGTTGGAATACCTTGATTTTGCATTTCGGCAAGCGCCCCTTGCATTGTATGATTTCGGATAAGTGATGTACCATAAGTACTCGGCAAAAATGAGATTATTTTTTGCAGCCCTTCTCCAAATGAAGAAATAGGCATATATGCACCACAAATGAAACCATATCCCGCACTGATGATTGTGCCTACCGCTGAAATTTGTCCTTGTGTTGATAAGAAAAAATTAATAATCGAAGATAATGCTGTTCCAAACAAAACAAGGAGTAAAATATCAAGAAACAAAAAGAATATATCTGCGAGCGACATATACCAACCGACAATAGCCACATAAGTAAGACAGATACCCGTTGCAGCAAAGCAAATAATAAGTGTTGAAAGCAAGGTTGCAACATAATAACTCAACGAAAGTGTAGCTGACTTTACAGGAGATATTCTTAAATCTCTTATCGTACCATTTGCTTTATCTTGCACCATTAAAAAATTAGAACAAAAAGCAACCGTTACACACGAAACAGCAAGAATAGATGAGATAAGTTGACCGCCTACCAGTCCCTCTATTATGCTTTCTGATAGTTTTAATGAATTAGGTAAATTAGATGTAAAACTATCCCGATACACATTCCCAAGAAAAGTCACATAAAGTACAAGCAATATAGCAGGCGTTATCAAAGAGGTAAAGAACATTCCCTTATCTTTGAAAAACAATTTGATATTTCTTTTGATAAGAATGAAAGCCATACTCATTTTTCTGCACCTCCCACCAATGTTTTGCCCGTAACAGCAAGAAAAACATCGTCCATTTTTCCTTTTGTTATTTCGTAATCATTAAACAACTGCGGATTACGAATAATCAATTCAGTTGCAGCCTTTGTATTCGGTACAGAAAGGCGATAACCGTTTCGGATTTGCTCATATTCCACATCAAGTGCTTTAATATCCTTTTCATCTACATCATAAATTGTGATGTAATCCCCAGTATAAATATTTTTTAATTCAAGAGGAGTACCCTCTGCGGATATTTTCCCATCATCAATGATTACAACATAATCAGCTTCCGCAGCTTCTTCCATATAGTGCGTAGTTAAAAATACAGTCATATTTTCATCTTTGCGAAAACTTGATATAACATTCCAAATAAGTCGGCGTGTCTGTGGATCAAGCCCTGTTGTCGGCTCATCAAGAATAAGGATTTTAGGCTTATGAAACAAAGCCCTTGCAATATCAATTCTTCGGCGTTGTCCTCCTGATAATTTACCAACGGTGCGTTTCAATAAGTTTTCAAAATCTAATATTTTCGCCAATTCCTCAAGTCGTTTCTTAAACTCCATTCCAGTAATGCCATATAAAGCGGCACGACTTTCCAAATTATCATAAACAGAAAGGGCAGAATCCAAGACAGATGATTGAAAAACTACACCCAGTTCACGCTTAATATAGTCCATATCCTTATCTAAATCGTGTTTATCAATAAAAACGCTTCCACTGTCTTTCGATAGTTGTCCACACATAATATTGATTGTAGTTGATTTTCCTGCCCCATTGATACCAAGAAAGGCAAACAACTCTCCTTTTTTTACACGAAAACTCAAATTCTGAACAGCGTTTACACTTCCAAAACTTTTATTAAGATTATTGATTTGAATAATATTGCTCATTCAATTTCCTCCTGTATAATCGGTTTTTATCTCGCATAGAGAACAATCAATATAATCTTTTCCTGTTCTAATCGAACTCCAAATTAGTAGATGCAGTGCGATACCGTAAATTAAATTTATTATAGCATAATGAATTACCAAAGTCATTATGAAAGAGAACACATCGAATCATAATTGTGGCAGACAAAGTTTTAATTTTTGACTGCCACAATTTTAATATTCTATATATTACATTTTTTACTTATAGATAATATCGGCATATACAATTTCTCGTGCTCTTGCCTGTATCTCATTCATTCGACCAACCCACAACATCGGTTTTTCTACTTTAAGTTGTTCGGTCACGCCCTCCTTGTCAGCCATTTGCTCGACCAATCGAAATATCATTTCCGTTGCCTGTTCGTCAATATCAGTAAGGTAACAGTTCAATTTTCCGCTTGTGAGAAGCGTGATGTAAACTGCCCGTTTATGTTCCTGTAAATAGCGTTTGTGTCGCTGCCCCCATAAGCCGATAGGCTTGTGTTCTTTTTCGGTTGGTAAAATAAGGCAAGGAATATAATAATCCCCCTGCAATTCATACCAAAGACCATTGCTTTCATCATAAATATACTTGTCCATTAAAAAATCCTCCGTTATAATATATTCGCACATATGTCACAGTTCTCCGATTGCCACACTTTGTTATATCTTGTTATGAGATTTTCTTGCCCTTAATTTTGCCCTTATAAGCAGTCAGGGAAAGAGTAAACTTGTGTGAAATCATATAAAGGGATAAGGCGAACACATTGCGATAAATCCTTTATTTTCAAGGCTTTTGGAGGATTTTATTGATAACCTATGGAGAGCAATAATCACTCATAATTTTATGGTTTTCAAATTCGAATTTGTAGTCGCTCTTGTACACCTCGGGCTCATTGCGGCCGTTTGCAAGGCGGATGTAGACCGGCCCGTCATAGTCTGCGGCGGCTTCAAAGGCCTTGACGGCCTGGGAGGGGTCGCCCGGCACGCAGAGCGTCATTCTGGGGAAGGTGCGGAGTATGGCCAGGTCCTCCATGGCGTAGTGCGTGGAGCCGCAGGGGCCCTGGGACAGTCCCGTGTTGTTGCCGATGAGCTTCACGTTTGCGCCCTGATAGCAGATGTTGGTGCGTATGCCCTCTGCGGCACGCAGGGTGTTGAATACGGACATACCGTAGACATAGGGCAGGAAACCCTCCAGCGCCAGCCCTGCGGCCAGGTCCATCGCAGCCATTTCCGCAATTCCGGTGTTGTAGTACTGCTTCGGGAACTTTTTTATGAATTCGGGCATGCCGGCTCTGCCGACGTCGGGGGAGATGAGCCGGAAGTCGGGCCGCTCCTGCGCCATCTTCTGCATGGCCGCGTCTATGGCAGGACGCGCGTGGCCCATTTTTTCGCCGAACGAATATGTCTCTATCATCTTGAATCCCTCCTTATTTGTATCTGGTCTGCCTGACTTCGGTCAGGGCCTGTTCAAGCAGGGCGGGGTCCGTCAGCATGCCGTGGTGCCATGCGGGGGTGCCCTCCATGAAAGAGACGCCGTAGCCTTTTATCGTGTGGCCGATGATGACGGTGGGAACGTCGCTGTCGGCGTCGGGGATGTTGTCAAGTGCCTCGACGACCTCCTCCATGCAATTGCCGTTTATCTCCATGACGTTCCAGCCGAAGGCCTCAAACTTTTTGCCGAGCGGTTCCAGTTTGAGTCCGCCGTAAAACTCCTCGGTGGGGGAGCTCAGGCTCACCATGTTTCTGTCGATGAGAGCCACCAGGTTTCCAAGCTTGTAGTGCGCGGCCAGCATAGCGCCTTCCCAGACGGCTCCTTCGTTGCACTCGCCGTCGCCGAGCAGGGTGAAAACGTGATGCTTGTCCCCGCGCTCCTTTGCGGCTAGGGCCAGCCCGGAGCAGAGCGTCAGGCCGTGACCGAGCGAGCCGGAGGAGACCTCCATGCCCGGGTTCTGGTTTTTGCAGGGGTGCATGCCGTAGCGGCTGCCCCAGGCGCCGTAGGTCTCGAAAATCTCGTCAACGCTGCCGTAGCCCGCCATGGCCATGGCGATGTAGAGACAGCCGGCACCGTGGCCCTTGGAGAGGACGAAGCGGTCGCGCTCCGGCCACTTGCCGTCGTAATCGAGGTTCTTTTTCATCTTGTACATGTAAAGCGCCGTCATCATGTCGGCCATTGAAAGGTCGCCGCCGAGATGTATGAGCGTCTTTGCCGAGAGCTTCAGTATCAGTTCCCGCATCTCAAGGGCCTGATCCTTCAGCCTTTCGATGGTTTGCCTGTCAGCCATATAAATCCTTCCTCCCTGAATCAATTCTTCCGAGGTTTTGTACCTCTTGTCCTGACTATATTTTCAGCAAAGTGCATGCCAACTTAAAACAGCCGCATCCGGCCCTGTTGAGCGTCTATCCGGGCTGGTATGCGGCAAGTGTATCAAATAGCGTATCATAATTTTACTGTCAGTGTAACAGCTCTGAAACGGCTCCGAGCGCATAGACCATGCCGCAGAGCATGTCCGAGCCTGAACTGCTCCCGACACCAAGCAGGGCCGTCAGACTGTCGGCGGAGGGGCGGAGCTCCAGGCAGTTTCTCATAAGCGAAAAGTCACCGCCTCTTGCGGCCGCAAGCAGGTAGGCTGCGCTGAAGCGGTTTGTACGCAGGGGCGCAAGGGCGGAGACCTCCTGCGCCAGGAAACCAAGGGCGGGGTGCTTAAGCCCCCAGACCGAGGAGGCGTGTTCGAGCGTGACGAGCAGGCCGGTGATGAAGTCGTCGAAAGAAGGGGTCAGGCCCCGCCCCAGCCCCAGCAGACCTTGGAGCGCCTCCCGGACGCGGACCGCATCTGCTGCGCCTAGCGCGCCGCCCAGCAGACACAGCGCCTCAAACCCGGCCCGGGCGAACTCGTCCCGTATCTCCGCCTTGGATACCGACGGATGGGGGTAACCGCAGTAAGGCAGGAGCGCGGAGCGTCCGCAGGCTCCAAGCGCGCTCGTGAAGCGCTCTCTCAGGCTCTCCAGATTTTCGAGCGACGGGCGTACGGCGGCGGGGGAGGGAACAGGCTCGAAATCTGTGTAAATACAAAGCCCCGTGCCCGGCGAAAATATGCCTTCCGGGCGGAGCGAGGCCCGCTCCCCGCAGTTTGCGCCGACCGCGCGGCTAAGCCCGGAAAAACCGGGGATGGCGATACCAAAGGGCAGACAGCCGTATTGCGTGTCATGAAGCATGACCATACCCCCGGGGCCGGTGAAATATATGCCCTCGCTGAACGCGCCCGCAAGCTCCAGCTCCTCCCCGGAGCGAAGCCGGGCCATGAGCCCGGCGTCGGATACCCGGCCTGAGAGTGTCATTCCCCATCCTCCATAAGTTTGAGCCTCCTGTGCAGAGTCGGGCGGCTGATGCCCAGCTTTTTGGCTGCGGCGGTCTTGTTTCCTCCGCATTCCCGCAGGACCTTTCTGATGAGCTCAAATTCAGCTGCGCTTATAAGTCCGTCCCCGGCGTCGGGAACAGCGGCAGGCTCCGGCTCAGGCTCAGGGACGGAGGGCTCACGGTTCAGGTGCAGCGCCTCCATGGCGTCCTGCCCGCGCACAGTCCCGCCGGAATTTGTGACGACCAGCCGCTCCACCACGTTTTTAAGCTCGCGCACGTTGCCGGGCCAGGCATAGTTTTGGAGTATCCTCATGCTCTCATCGTCGTATTCGATGGGCCTGCGGTTGTTCTGGGAGGCATATCTGCGGCTGAACAGCCCGATGAGAGCGGCTATGTTTTCCCTGCACCGGCGAAGCGGCGGCAGCTGGAGAGAGAGCACGTCCAGCCTGTAATAAAAGTCACTTCGGAAGCTGCCGTCTTTGACCATCTGCTTAAGGTCGCGGTTTGAGGCGGCGATGACCCTGATGTCTATGGGTATGACCTTGTCGTCACCCACGCGCATGATCTCATGCTCTTCAAGCACGCGAAGCAGCCGCGCCTGCATGTCCAGGCTGGTCTCGCCTATCTCGTCGAGGAAAATGGTGCCCTTGTGCGCCAGCTCGAAAAGCCCTACCTTGCCGCCGCGCTTTGCGCCCGTAAATGCGCCCTCTACGTAGCCGAAGAGCTCGGATTCGAGCAGGTTGGCGGGTATGGTCGCGCAGTTTACGGCCACAAAGGCTTCATCCCGGCGGGGGCTGAAATTGTGGATGCTCTGCGCGAACATCTCCTTGCCGGTGCCGGTCTCGCCGGTTATGAGGACGGAGGAGTTCACAACGGCGTACTGCTTTGCGATGCGTACGGTCTCGCGGAGAGCGGGGCTCTCGGCGCAGATGTTTTCAAAGGTGTTCTTGGCCACAAGCCCCTTGTTGGCCAGCTTCTGACGTATTTTTCTCTCTATTTTGTGAACGTATTCCACCTCCTGCATGACCATTACAATGTTGTCTTCCCGCCCCTTGATGGGCAGGAAGGAGGCGGAGAACTTACAGCCATTCAGCTCGTAAAGCTCGTCGTATACAGGCTGTCCCGTAGATATAGCCTTTTCAAGTTGAGAGCGCATTTCCGCCAGCGGCAGCTCGGAGAGCTGCCCGCCGCTGCCTATGAGCTTGACAGCGCGCAGGTTGGCGCGGTTTACCGCGCCTCTTCCGTCAACCACTGCAACGCCCTCGCCGATGGTGTTCAGAGCAGCCTCAAAGAGCCTGTCCCAATGTCTGTCCCGCTCCAGGGCCGAGAGCAGGCTTTTTGCGTCTGCAATAGCTGTTATTATCTCGTATTCGCTGGTTTTAAGGCAATAGTCGTGCAGCCCGTAGGCCCTGGCGGCGCGCACGGTGTCGTAGCCGCCGATTACCGCCTTTATACCTGCGCTGCGTATGGCAGGCATGATGGCGTCGAAGTCTGCCCAGCGGTTGACCTCATAGTAGTGTATCTTCGCTCCTATGGGCCTTTCCAGCTCGCGCGTCATTTGGATCATGGTGGGGTTGCCGATGACGGCGAATTCGCCCCACTCGTTTGCCGCGCTGGCCAGCAGGGCGGCAATGTTGTTGCCTGTGAAGGGTATCATCGTGACAGGTATGCCGATACCCGCCTCGCGCAGGATGCGCGCGTGTCCGCCGCGGGCGATCAGCATACTGCCTCCGCGCGCTTCATACTTCCTGGCTATCTCCAGGCTTTCCTCATAGGTGTGGGTTAGGATGAGCTCGATCTCGTCCTCGGCTCCGGCGTGCTTCGCCGCGTCCTTCGCCACGCTCAGCATATCGTCGCTGTTTGCAAGCAGGGCAATGCTTTTCATACCGCTCTCCATTTCCGCCGGCTTACCGGCTGCGCCGCCGCGCAAAAACTAATGGTGATATTGTAACATGTTTTTACACATGTGACACCTGTTTTTACAGGCAGCTGACCGCACCGGCAAAATTCGCTGGTGCGGTCCTCAGAAGGGCGGGCTTATTCTCCCTTTTCCGCGGCCTCGATATTTGCAACTTCCTGGAAATTTGTCACCTCTATCATGGTGCCGAGCTTGTCGTTGGTGCTGAAAAAGCCCCATTTGAGGGCAGGGTGCCGGGAGTTTGGCCCGGTCTGAACAAGCTCTGCGCCGTTTTCGGCCAGATGCGCGGCAAAGGCGTCGAAGTTGTCCGTGTCGAAGGCGACGTGGTGTATGCCCTCGCCGCGCTCGTCCAGAAAGTCCGTCAGGGCGGAGCGGTCGTTGTAGGGCTGGAGTATCTCAAACTCTATGCCGTTCATGCTGTACAGCGCGGCGCGCTGGTAAAAATCGCGCTCCTGTCCAAGATAATACTTCGGACCCGGGGCCGAGGGGGATTTTTCAATGACCCTGTCCGGCTCCGCGCCGAGCAGGAGCTTGAACTGCTGCATGGTCTTGTCCAGGTCCCGGACGACGAGGCCGACCTGCACCAGCTTGGGCTTGGAAAAACTGCCGTTCATATCATTCACTCCATAAGCCAAATCATTTTCCACACCTTGGGCTTGCCGTCCTCGTCGAGGTCCATGCCGGACAGGCCCTCCATGTTCTTGTTCCAGGCGTCGAGTATGTCTCGGTGCTGCTCGTAGACCTCGGCCTTGCGCTCGGGGCCGAGATACTCGTAGTAGCCGATGGTGTCCTCGCCGTTGGCCCAGATGGAGTAGTTGCGCATGCCGGCGGCGCGCATCAGCTCCTCCATCTGTCTGCACATGGCATTGTGCTTGGCGGCGTATTCCTCAAGTTTTCCGGGGTTCACATGCCCCTTCCAGCAAAATCTCTCCATAGGCGCCTCCGTTAAGGGATGTTCAGGACCCGGGTGGTCAGCAGGTCGTAGATGGCAGGCACGTCGTTCTCCCGCCTGAGCCGGCGGAACTCTTCCCGAGGCAGCCGGCTGGCGATGTCCCAGAGGCCGAGCGTGCGGCGCACGGAGACCTTCGTGGCCTCGATGCCGTCCATTCGCGGCGGCCAGATGTCGAGCACGTAGTAGCCGTCGTAGCCGAGGTCCTGAAGCTGCATGAAAAACTCGATCGTCCGCCAGAGACTGATGCTGCCGATGAGGAAATCGTCGTCTGTCTTGCCGTAGCAGTCGCTCAGGTGTACGTGGAAAAGACGCTTGTAGCGGTCTATGAGCGCCGCGCTCTCCGCCGGGTTCTCGCCGGCGACAAGGGCGTGGCCGTAGTCTAGTATGATGCCCAGGTTGGGCAGGGCGACCTCGTTGCAGATGGTCAGCGCCTTGGGTGCTGTGGAGACGTACTGGTATATGTGCGGGTCGGCGGGTTTGTACTCTATGGTGACGTTCACGTCCGGGCGGTGAGAGGCTATCTCGCGCAGGCCCTCGACCAGCCAGCCGTAGCGCGCGGCATAGTCGTCCTCGAAGGGGTAGTCGTAGCCGTCATGTGCCAGCCAGAGCATGACGTCCACGCCGCCTATGTCGTGGCAGAAGTCCATCGCGGCCTTGCCCTTTTCGATAAACTCGCGGCGCAGGCCGGCGTCGCGGCTGGTGAGCGTCCCCTTGGAGAAGCGGGGCTGGGAGTAGGTGTCCAGCACGACTGTGCCGGGAGAGATGCCGAACTGGGCCATGAAGCCTCGCAGCGCGGCGGGGTCGGTGTCCGGCGAGTAGGTGACAGGTATGGCGTCCACGTATTCGATGTCGCGCAGTATCTCCATCTGGCGTTCAAAAGGGACGTCCTGCTTGTAGTTTTTCATGAACCTGTCGTTGCAGGAGGAGAAGGCCGAACGAGAGGCCTCGATTTTCATCATCCTGACAGACTCCTTTCGATGCGCGGCGGGCCCGCGTGGGGGCGGGCCCGCACAGGGGGGTGGGCTCAGCCCTTCATTTCAATGATCTTGTTGAGCATCTCTACGGCCTCGGGGTTGCCGAGCGCCTCGATTTTCTCGGTCCAGTACTGGCCGAAAATCTCAACTATCTCGGCCTTGGACGCCTCGTCGAACTCCGTGAAGACGGCGCCCTCGGCTTCGAGTTTTTCGATGTAGTCCTGCTCGCTGGCCTCGCACTGAACGCGCTCTTCCGCGGTGACCTCTTCAAGGGCGGTCATCATGATTTCGCGGTATTCTTCGGGCAGGCTGGCCATGAACTCCTCGTTTGCGACGATGCAGTTGACGCTCAGCAGGTGGCGGGTGCCGCAGATGTACTTGCCCAGGCGGTGGAAGCCGCCCTCGTAGATGTTCTGCAGCGGGACCTCAACGGCATTGATGATGCCGGTGTCCATGGAGGTGTAGGCCTCAGAGAAGCCCATGGTGACATAGCTGAAGCCCATGAGGCTGAGCAGGTCGGTGTAGGTGTCGATCTCGGGGGAGCGGATGAGCACGCCCTTGCAGTCGTCGAGCGAGTCGATCTCCTTCTCAGAGCAGACGTAGCGGAAGCCGCAGTAGAAGTAGTTGAGTATCTCAAGGTTGCTCTTTTCGGCCACCAGGGCGTTGTACCACTGGCCGACCTCACCGTCGAGGATGGCCGTGGCCTCGTCGTAGCTGTCGTAGATGAGAGGCAGCGAGAGCAGGGCGGACTCGGGGACGTAGGTGGCGATGTAAGAGGGCTCGGTGATGGTCATGTTGTAAACGCCGTTCTGCACGCCCTCAAGCAGCTCGGTGTAGGAGCCGAGCGCGCCGGAATCGGTGTAGTCGAAGGTTATCTTGCCCTCCGAGCGCTCCTCGACGAGCTCTATCCACTTGGCGGCGTAGACGCTCTCAATGTTCGCCGTGCCGTTCGGGGTCGCGAAGACTATGGTGATAGGCTCAAGCTCGGCGTCTCCTCCGTCGGAAGCGGCCGCCGGGCTGTCCTCAGCCGGGGCTTCCTGACCGCAGGCGCAGAGCGTGAGGGCCAGTGCAAAGACGATACACAGGGCCAGCAGTTTTTTCATTTTGGTTTCCTCCCATATTTCATTTTGATTTTTCATTAAACTGCCAAAGCGCGGGGCAGTTTACGCACCGTAGAGCATCCCGGGGATGAAGCTGGCTATGTCGGGGATGAGCATGAGCAGTATGACGACGACTATCAGGGCCAGCATAAACGGTATGATGGGCTTTACCATGCGGCTGATGGGCGTGCCGTCGATGCCCGAGATGATGAAGAGCATGGAGCCGACGGGCGGCGTCATGCCGCCGGACATGATGACTATCATAAAGATCATCGAAAACTGCAGCACGTCTATGTTCATGGCCTGTACGACGGGCAGGAAAATGGGCGTGAGCAGCAGCATGGTCGCGGTGCCGTCAACAAAGCAGCCTGCGATGATGCAGATGATGGAGACGAAGGCGAGGATGCCGAACTGCGAGTGTATGTTGTTCGTGACGAAGTCGGCTATGGCCCCGGTCACGCCCTCTCGCGCGAGCATGTAGCTGAAGATGGAGGAGATGGCTATGAGCGAAATGGGGCCGACGGCGGCGATTATACCGTCGCGCAGGGAGTCCCATATCTCCCTGACCTTCAGCCTGCGGGCTATGAGGCCGTAGGCGATGCCGTACAGCGTGGCGATAACGCCGCACTCGGTGGCGGTGAAGAAGCCGCCGAGTATGCCGCCGATGATTATGATGGGCATGAGCAGCGCCCAGATGGCCCTGACGAAGGTCTTGCCGACGTGCTTGAGGCCCTGGAAGGGGATCTTGGGGATGTTGCGCTTTTTGGCGTATATGACGCCGGTGACCATGTAGCATATGCCCAGCAGCACGCCCGGGAGTATTCCGGCGGCGAACAGCTTGCCGATGTCCAGACCGGTGGCGTTGGCGTAGACTATCATGATTATGCTCGGTGGTATGATGGGGCCTATGCCGGCGGCCGAGACCACGATGGCCGAGGCCCAGCCGTCCTCATAGCCTCCCTTCTTGAGGGCGCGCAGGCAGATGGCGCCGAGGGCGGAGGCGTCGGCGTTGGAGGAGCCGGAGATGCCGGCCATGAGTATGCCGGCCAGCTCGACCGTGCAGGCCAGGCCTCCGCGCACCCAGCCTATGATGGAATTTGCAAAGTCTACTATCGCCTCTGTAATGCCTGTCCTCTCCATGACCTGCCCGGCCAGCATGAAGAAGGGGATGGCCAGCAGCGAGAAGCTGTCCACGGCGGTGTACATCTTCTGGCCCATGACGAGATTGGGGATGCTCCCGTCCTGCAGCAGCCAGATCACCGGCGGCAGGCCGAGACAGAGCAGTATGGGCGCGCCGAGAATGAGCAGCGCGGCAAATATTCCTATGCATATCCAAAGAATCATCCGCTACGCCTCCTTTTCCTTGCTCCCGCGCCTGAGTTCTTTGAGCAGGGAGACTATCTGGTCGAGCTGGACTATAAACATCAGCACGCAGCAGGCGCACTGTGCGCCGTAGAGCGCGTTTTTGGGTATGGCGACGCCCGAGAAGACGAGCCCCACGGACACCTCGCACAGCTCCAACGAAAAGATGAACCAGCAGACGCAGAAGAATATGCCTATCACCCGGAAAGCGATGCGCAGCCAGATGTGCGCCCTGTCCTTGAAAAGGTCTTGCACCATATCGAAGGACATCAGAATGTTCCTGTTGAACAAAACGGGTATGCCGAGCATTGTCATCCAGCAGAACAGCGCTCTGGATATCTGCTCTGTCCAGCCTATTGGGTCAAGCAGCACGCGCCGCCAGAAGACCTGGGCGATGACAAGCAGCACGGAGACGGCGAACAGCAGCGTCACGAGGAACTCGACGAACCGCATCAGTATGCTCACAGCCTTATTCAATATCAACCTCTCCTTCTGTATGTTGTGCAGAATAAACGGGGGGTTTTGCGGCGGCTATTTCAGGATGTTTTTAAACACGATGTTCTTCGTCTGCGTCATAGCCAGCAGCGTCTGCGTCTGTCCCTCACGGCCGAGGCCGCTGTCCTTGTTCGCGCCGTAGGGCGTCAAAAGGTTGCGGTAAAGGCTCTGGCCGTTTATGACCACGGAACCAGCCTCGAAGCGCAGTGCCGCTTTAAGGCCTAGACTCAGATCTCTGGTGAAGATACAGGAGCCGAGGCCGTACTTCGTGTCGTTCGCGAGGTCCATGGCCTCGTCGAAGTCGTCGAAGACGATGATGGGGAAGACGGGGCCGAAAACCTCGACGTCGTGCGCGATGTCCATGCCCGCGTCCACGCCGTCGAGCACCGTGGGTCCGTAGAAGGCGCCATTGCGCTCGTTGCCGTAAACGAGCTTCGCACCCTGCTCTATGGCCCTGCAGACCTGGGCTTCCACGCGCATTGCAGCCTTCTCACTGATGAGCGTGCCCATGGTCGTCTCGGGGTCCATGGGGTCGCCAAGCTTCACAGTTTTCACCTTTGCCAGCAGTTTTTCCAGGAACTCGTCGTGTACGCTGCGGTGGACGATGAAACGCTTGGGCACGGAGCAGATCTGGCCCGCCATATAGAAGGCGCGGCAGGCGGTGGCCTCGGCGACGGCGGCGTCGATGTCGGCGTCGGCGCAGACTATCATGGGGGCGTTCCCGCCCAGCTCCAGACTCTGATATTTGAGGTTCCGCCCGCAGTTTTCGGCCACGCGCCGCCCGGCGGCGGTGCTGCCCGTGAAGTTCACCCCGGCGATGCGCTCGTCCGCGGTCAGCCATTCGCCGACGGTCTCTCCGCGGCCGGTGATGCACTGGTAGGCATAGCCCGGGAAACCGGCCTCGTACATGAGCTCGGAGAGCAGCAGCACGGTGAGCGGGTCGTCGCTGGCGGGCTTGGCTATGCAGCAGTTGCCGCTCAGCAGCGCGGGCGCGACCTTTTTTGCAAACAGCGTCAGCGGCGCGTTGAAGGGGATGATGCCGACTATGGTGCCGATGGGCTCGCGTATAGAGACGTCGAAGTCGTTCTCCATGCCGGCCTGTACGCCGAAGGGGATGACAGTCCCCGTGAGGTTGTTCCGCGCGGCTGAGATAAAACCCTCAATGTGGGCCTTGAAGCCGCCGAAGTCGTTGTAGGACTCCTTGTAGGGCTTTCCCATCTCGCGGCTCTGCACCAGCGCAAGGCGTTTGTGGTTTTCCTCTTCCATTACGAGGTCGATGAACCTCTGCATCATGGCCATGCGCCTGTGCAGCGGCACGGCCGCCCAGGCCTTTTCGCCTGCGACGGCGGCTGTGACCGCCCGGCTCACGTCCTCCTGCGTGGCGGATGGCACGGTGTCGATAAGCTCGCCCGTCGCGGGGTTCAGCACCTCTATTACTTCTCCGTTAGAGGCGTCGGCGGCCGCACCGTCGATGTACATTTTCATGTTGCTGTCTCCTCCTGTGTCGTTTTATCCAATTTTCTCAATGTAGTCGCGCGTCTTCCGCGCCACTCCCAGTTCCTCGTTGGCGGCAATGACCTCGACGGCTACGGGAGAGCCGGGGTTTGAAATGCGCCCGGAGCCGTGGCAGACGGCGTTGGCCGCTTCGTCGAGTTCCACGCCCAGATGTCCCAGAGCGGAACAGACACCGGCGCGCACGGAGGCGGAGTTTTCACCTATGCCGCCGGTGAACACCAGTTTGTCCAGCCCGCCCAGCTCTGCATAGTATGCTCCGATATAGCGCACGATGGACGAGACGAACATGTCTATGGCGAGCTTCGCACGCGGGTCCCCGGCGTCCGCGGCCTCCTGTACGGGGCGCAGGTCGTTGCTCACGCCCGAGATGCCCAGCAGCCCGCCCCGCTTCGAGAGCCCGGCGAGCACCTCATCCATGCTCAGGCCATGGTCCATGAGGTAGGGGACGAGATAGGCGTCCGCGTCGCCGCAGCGGTTCGCGTGAGGAAGACCGGTCTGGAGCGAAAAACCAAAGCTGCAATCCACGCTCTGCCCGTCGAGAATGGCGCATACCGAGCAGCTGCCCCCGAGGTGGCAGGAGATGAGCCGCGCCGCCTTGGCCTCCTGAGCAACATAGGAATGAGAGGCCCCATGATAACCCATGCGCATGAGCCCATAGCGCTCGTACCACTCGTAGGGGACGGCGTAGAGCCTGCGCTCGAGGGGTATCGTCTCGTGAAAGGCGGTCTCAAAGACGCCGACGAGCCGCGCACCTGGGATGAGGCTCCTGAACTGGCCTATGGCTTCAAGGTAAGGCCCATTGTGCGCAGGAGCGACGGAAAGCATGGCCCTCATGCCCTCCAAAACGGCCTCATCCAGCTCGTGTACCCCGTAAAAGCCCCTGGCCAGCACTGTTTTGAAGCCTACGGCGCCTATCTCGTCCACCGAGTCCAGCGCCCCGTGTTCCCGCGAGCAGAGGTCGGCGAGAAAGAGCGCTATGCCGGAGGAATAGTCCGGCACGCAGAGCCCCTCGCGCCGCCCGGACCAGCCGTTTTCCCCGCGGTATTGATAGATGGCCCCGTCCGAACTTCCCACGCGCTCGACCTTGGCCTCGCAGAGCACCCGCTCCCCGGGCATGTCGAAGAGTTTAAATTTGAGCGAAGTGCTCCCAACATTGCTCACAAGGATTTTCATGTTTTACCTCCACTTTTTCACCATAATTAACAGCAGACGCCGTGCCAACTTTTCAATTCGCCTGTTTTAGCCGCTCCGCAGGCTCAGATGGGCGGTTTGCGCAAAAAAACCGCGCCGGACTGCGCCTTGCGTTGAAAACAGCGTGGCACAGTGTCCGGCGCGTTTTACAATTGTGTAAAAGAATTTAACTGGTGTTTACGCCTTTGTCGAACACCTTTGCTTTCTGCCGGTGGCCGGCGGGATGTTGGCGAGGTCGCGGTATTTCGCAACGGTCCGGCGGGCGATGTCGTAGCCGCGGGAGGCCAGCTCCTGGCATATTGCGCTGTCGCTCAGCGGCCGTTTCGGGTCCTCGGCGGAGATGATGGAAACTATCTCTTGGAGTATGTCGCCCTGCGTCTCCCCGCAGACCTCCTTCGCGAAGAAATACGACATCGGGAACACGCCCCAGCGGCAGGAGATGTACTTGTCTTTTACCGCGCGCGAGACTGTGGAGGGATGTACGCCAACGCGGGATGCGACCTCGGCCATGGAGCAGGGCCGCAGGGCGCCGGAGCCCTTCTCGAAGAACTCACGCTGTTCCTCGACGATGACGGAGGCGCAGCTGAGAAGCGTGTCCCGCCTGCGCTTGACACAGCCGAGCGCCCACTGGGCCTGGGAGAGCTTTTCCCGCAGGTAGTCGCGTTCCTCCTCCGAGAGCTCCGGGCGGTCAAGCATGGCGGAGTAGTAGGCGCTCAGCCCGTAGGAGGGCATATATCCGTCCGTGTACAGCAGCTGCGGTTTGCCGTCCTCGAAGCTGACCTCAATGTCGGGAATGACCCAAAGCGTACACTCCCCGCTGTCGTAGCCGTTTGAGGGGGTAGGCTCCAGGGAGGAGATGAGCCTTTTGGCCTCGATCACCTCCTGCTCGCTGACGTTAAGGGCTTTGGCAATGTGATGGATGTGGTTTTTCGCCAGGTGCTCCAGCATACGGCGGCAGATCTCGTCCGCAAGCCCTCCGCTCTGCCCCAACTGGGCGAGCTGTATGCGCAGACATTCCGAGAGGTCCCTGGCTCCCACGCCGCCCGGCTCCATGCTCTGGAGCACTGCCAGCGCCTCGCTGAAGAGCGTGGAATGTCCGGCCGACCGCGCGGCCTCCTCCACGTCCGCGGAGAGATAGCCCCGCTCGTCCAGGTTTATTATGAGAAAGCGCACGGCGCGCTCCAGCTCCCTTGTCAGGTGCATGGACAGCAGCTGTTCCTCCAGCGCGGTCCTGAGCGTGCGCTTGGAGCGCTCCGGTATGGGCAGCTCGGAGCTCTCGCCGTTTTTTGTCCTCGCCCGTCCGGAACAGGGGCGCATGAGCCCTCGTCCGAAGTCCTGGGCGGGAGGGCCGGCCTCTAGCATTGGGTTCTCCATACTGAGCTCACGCAGGCATGAGTCAAGCTCTTCAATTCCCATTTGCAGGAAACTCATAGATTGGTACATACGCTGGCCCACGACCAGCTTTGTCTCTCGTTTGAGCGAGAGTTCCACCTCGGCTCACCTCTCTCTGGCAGAGACGCCCGCGAAATCAGCGAACGTTACCCTAATTATATCATGCCGGGGCAGAAAACATTTAAATTTTTGCGTAAAAACGCACTTTTCTACCTTTTACCCAAAAAACTTGGCACTATTTCTGCTACATGCAGCAATGAACTCCACGGCAAAACCGTGGAGTTCATTGCGGTCAAGGAGTGAAAGTAAAGAGCAAAAAGTTATTTATTACCATATTTGTCAAGAAAGGCATAAGCAGCGCTGACGTAGTGCTCCGTGCCGTAACGGGCGGCTCCTGCGCCTATTTGACCGCCTGCTTTGTTGACGATGCCGCCGTGGCAGAGGGGAGTGATACCGCTCTCGACCACCTTGAAAATGTCAATGCCGAGCCCCGGACCCTCGAAGTCGAGCAGCGGTATCGGGAAATTGTTGTTTCGCCCTGCGCAGATGGTGCGCAGCTCCTCGCTCTGCGCCCTGGCCTCGCGCCAGCCGCCGTTTCTGAGGCGGAGCACGGTGGGCGCGGCGGCGGCGGAGAAGGCGCCCATGCCGTAGGATTCCGTGGCGGTGGAGTCGCCCATGTAGGGGACGGCGTCGTCCAATGTCCATTGAGTGGAAAACAGGGTGCCGACAAAACGGGGGGCAGGACCCTTGAACCACTGCTCGCCCAGACCGGCTACCTTGATGCCTGTCTCCACGCCGTTCTGGGCAATGGAGGTGACGATGGAGCAATACTCCTTGCCCTTGATGCAGCGCATGGAGGCCAGAGAACAGCTCATGCCCAGGGGGTGGAACCAGCGCTCGTTGCCGACGAACATCTCCGTGACCCTCTTGATGGTCGGGATGTCGAGGTCCTCATCGCCCAGCAGCATGGGGACGATCTCGCTGACGAGCATGTTGCCGCAGGCTGCCTGGCGGGTGTGGCTCTCGTCGCCCATGAGCATGCCCTTGGCGAGTATGTTGCGGACGTTTATGCCGCCGTTTTTCTTGAGCACATGGTCCACGGCGGGGGCGAAGAAGTCCTCTATCTCCAGCAGGTTGCGCTCTATCTCCGGATTCCACATGGCCCAGGCGCCGAGACCGTTGCGGCCCTCGAAGGGGATGCAGTAGGCCCTGTTGCCGTGCGTGACGTCTTCTACGATGTTCACCACCATGTTGTGCGTTACGATGCCTGCCGCGGCGCCTATGGCGAAGTGGTCGTTGCAGGAGGCGAGTTCAATCTCCCCGGCCTCCACCATGGCCGCCGCCTCTTCGACGGTCTTGGCGAGTCCCGCGTGGATGGCGCCGTAGCATACGCCGCGCTTCTGGACGCCTATCATGTCCTCCCAGGCGATGGGCGGCCCGGAGTGCATTATCATGTTTTCCTTGAAGCCGGGTATGGCCTTTATGGCTTTCTCAAGGCCGACCCAGTGGCCTTCGGCTGCATTGAGCATCTGTACGGCTTCGGCGTTGGAGCGCTCTATTTTCTCGCGCAGGCTGGGCTCCATATCGGCTATCATACGGCACAGCCCGGCATCTACGGGCGGCTTCCAAGCCAGATGGAGCGCTTTTACGCCCTGGTCGAGCACTCCATCGGCAAAGGGCTTTACACCGACATTGATGACAGCGGGCGTAGTGCTGAAAAGTTTGTATTCCATGTTTCTGCCTCCCCTCAGGAAACTATAAGTCCGGCCAGAAGCGCCGCCCGGGCGTTGCTGGGCTGGATGACGACCCCGTACTCACGCAGCCTGCGGGCCTGTTCCGCCACATTTTGAGGGTCGATGTCGGTGCCGCAGAGAGAGGCGACGAGGCAGATATGCCGGCCTTCGTCCCGCTCTATGCGGGCGACCTCCCTGAGCGCGTCCTCGATGGCGCCGACCGGGTCGGGGTGTATTGCGTAACCGTAGAGCAGGTCGAAGAGGATAACGCCGGTCTCCGGGTCGTGCGCCTCCTGTATGAGACGGTCCACAAGTATGGAGGGGTCCATGACGGGGTGCGGCCTGCCCTTGGTGAATACCTCGTCGCCCATGTCCACGAGGGAGTTCTCAACGCTGAGATACCTGTCCTCCAAAAGCTCGGCCCCGCCGAAGCTGATGTTGGAGTGCAGCCTGTGAACAAGGCCCTTGAGCAGCGTGACCGCCTCTTCGCTGTGCGTGCCGCCGCAGAAGAGGCCGCGCAGGTATTTCTGCTCCGGGGATAGCCTGGAGCGCTCGGCGGCGGCGCTCTCCGCGAGCTCAGCGGTGGCGCGCCGCAGGTAGTCGCCGCCTGCGGGCTCCTCGCCGCGCAGCAGGCAGACGGCCATCTGCGCCGCCTCTTCGAGAGAGGCGGGGGCATAGGCTCCGGCCCTGCGTATCTCCTCCCGGTCTCCGCCCAGGAAAAACACCACGCATGGCTTGTCCTTCGGCAGCGCGGCGTAGATCTTCCGCGCCGTGTCCGGGTGCGGCGGCTTTGAGACCAGCACCAGCACCTCCGTGTCAGGGTCTGAAGCGAAATAGTCCATGGCCTGCAGGAACATTATCCCGCCGACCTTCTGGGAGAGGTCGTGCCCGCCGACGCCTATGGCCTGGGATATGCCCTCGCCCAGCTGGTGGACCAGGACAGCCACCTCCTGCAGGCCGCTGCCCGAGGCTGCGACGATGCCTATCCGGCCGCGGCGTATCTTGCTCATGAGACCGATGGACAGGCCGTTGACCACGGCCGTCCCCGCGCCCGGACCCATCACGAACAGCCCCTTCTCGTGGGCGATGCGCTTGAGCTCCAGCTCCTCATCCTCGTCCATGTCGCTGAATATGAAGAGGTTCATATCATTTGCCAGCGCTGTGCGCGCCTCCGCCCCCGCATATTCGCCGGGCAGGGAGATGGTGCAGATGTTTGCCTCGGGGAGCGCCTTCTTGGCCGCTGCGAGGCTGCGGTATTCGAGCTCGGCGGCTGCGCTCTGCGCTGCCGCCTTGCCTGAGGCGAGCTCCCGGACCTTGTCCTCGGCGGCACTCATGACCCCTTCGTCCTCGCAGTCGAGCGAGATGATGAGGTCGTTGGCCCCGGCAGCGGCGACGGCAGGGGTGGTGCCGCCGAATTCATCCACCACCGTCTTGTTCATATCTGTCGCCATGACCGCCACAGCCTTGCGCACCCCTGGCAGCTTCATAAGCTCTCTCGAAACGGAGAGTATCAGGATGGAGTCCATGTAGCAGTTTGGCATCACTGTGGTCTTTATCAAAGAAAAACGCTTCCTTTCGTGTGGACTGACGCGCCTTCAAACTGCGCCGCTTTATAAAAAAGCAAGACCCGTGCCAAGTTTTAACCCGGCACGGGTCCTTATTTCACCGCACAATATATCAGTATTTTACGAATCGTCCATTGCAGTAACAAAATTTTGCGCTCAGCGTTTGCCAGACACATACCTGTCCTTGTCGTCCAGCCTGCGCTTGCAGCCGGGGCAGACCTTGAGCTGAAACATCTTGTAAAACAGCCGCCTGCCGCAGTGCGGACAGCGGCACCAGACCACCACTATGAGCAGTCCCGCAATAAAGAGAAGCGCCGTAAGGATCTCGGCGAGAAGATAGGACGAAGTACCCTCTTCAAGCAGGAAATGCCCCAGGAGCCCGACGGCGAGCCCAAGCAGCAAGGAGGCCATTGAGAGCACTTTAGCGGTGCCAAGTTTCATTTGTCTCACCCCAGCAGAGTTTTGGCCCATTATAACCGCCCGTTTCCCGCCTGGCAAGCACAAATTGAAATTCACTCCCGCGTCAGCGGCAGAATATCGCCTGGCATAAGCTCGGCGTAGAGCGTTTCTGGGGAGTTGAGGCGGGACCATTGTTCATGGGGCAGCTCCATGCGCAGGCGCGAATAGCCCTCGCCTCCGCCGGGCGTGGAGAGCATCACCACCGTCGAAAACGCCTCCGTAACCACGCGCTCCACCCGGCAGGGAATGCGGTTCGGACCGGGCGAGTCCGCCGGGCGCAGGAAGTGGGAGCGGATGCCCGCAAACTCCAGCCCCTCCGGCAGCGGCAGGGCGACCTCCAGTTCCGCGCCCCAGTCCAGGGCCTCTATCCGCGAGCCGGACACCCGCCGAGCCCGCGTGATGTTCTTGCACCCCGAAAGCAGGCAGGCGGACAGTGTTCTCGGCGCGCTGAAAAGCTCCTCCACGCTCCGAACCTCCTGAGCGCGCCCGCTGTCGAGCACACAGACCCGTCCGCAGAGCCGGTGCACCTCGTCCCTGTCGTGCGTCACGAAGAGCACCGGCCCGGGGAAGGTGTCCAGCAGTTCCGCCAGCTCCAGCTCCACCTGCCACTTTAGGTAGCTGTCCAGCGCCGAGAAGGGCTCGTCCAGCAGCAGGGCCTCCGGCTCGCTCGCGAGGATGCGCGCCAGCGCCGTGCGCTGCTGCTGCCCGCCAGAGAGCTGCCGCGGGTACTTCCCCTCGCTGCCCTCAAGGTAAAATGCCTTTACCAGCCGAGCGACGGTCTCCTTCCGCTTCGCTCTGTCCCGCACGCCCACGGCGATGTTCTGTGCCAGGGTCATGTTGGGAAAAAGCGCGTAGTTCTGGAAGAGATAGCCCACGCGCCGCTGCTGGGGCGTGAGGTCGATGCGCTTTACCGAGTCAAAGAGCACCCGCCCATCGAGGACTATGCGCCCCTCGTCGGGCCTTTCTATGCCCGCCACGCACTTGAGCGTGACGCTCTTGCCGCAGCCGGAGGCGCCCAGCAGGCCCATGACCGAGCCGCTGTCCGTCTCAAAGGCCGCATCCAGCCGGAAACGGCCGAAGTCCTTTTTTATGTCAACCAGCAGCGACATCAGTCCACCCCCTCGGAGACGGCTCCGGCCCTGCGCCGCGGCCGCCGGTCTTTCTTTTCAAGCATATTGACGGCCAGCAGCACGACAGCTGAGATAGCGAGGTTTACGAGCACCCAGCGCATCGCGCCGGCGTCGTCGCCGGTGCGCCAGAGCTGGTATACGGTGGTGGAGATGGTGGCGGTCTTGCCGGGGGTGTAGCCGGAAATCATGGAGGTCGCGCCGTACTCGCCCAGCGCGCGGGCAAAGGCGAGGACGGTGCCCGCTATGATGCCCTGTTTGCAGCAGGGCATACGTACGCGCCAGAAGATCCAGGTGTTGGAGCGCCCCAGGGTCTGGCCGGCGTAGGCGAGGTTCATGTCAAAGGACTCGAAGGCCCCTCGCGCCGTGCGGTACATGAGCGGGAATGCCACGACGGCGGAGGCGAAAACAGCGGAATACCACACCATGGTGAGCCGCAGGTCGAACATTTCCAGGAACCACAGCCCGATGGTCCGCTTCGGCCCGAGCAGGCGCAGCAGGAAATAGCCCACGACGGTGGGCGGCAGCACCAGCGGCAGCGTCAGCACGACATCGAGCACGCCCTTCACGAGCCTCGGCAGCTTGGCGACATAGTAGGCCGCTAGTATGCCGAGAAAGAAGATGATTACCGTTGAGATCGCCGCAATGCGCAGCGAGTTCCAGAGCGGATACCAGTCCAAGGAGATCACCCCACAGTAGTAAAGATGGCCGGCGCGAAGCGGAGCTGCGGCCCCGACCGCGCCGGCCAGAGGTGGAAAAGACGATTTACAGCACGGTAAAGCCCACGCCTTCGAGGACGGCTATGGCGGCCTCGTCGGTGTGGATGTAGTCGAGGAAGGCCTGGGCGGCCTCGGCGGCCTCGGCCGTGCCGCTCTTCATGACGGCGGCGGGGTAGATGACCTGGTCGCACATTTCCGGAGCAGCCTGGTCCACGACGTTCAGCTCGTAGGTGAAAGCGTCGGTGGCGTAGATGATGCCGCAGTCCACGGCGCCCTCCTTGACCTGGGTGGCGACCTCGGAGACGTTGGAGGCGTAGGTGACCTTGCCCTCGGCCTCCAGGCCCGCGATGTCTATGCCGAGATAGTCGAGTATCTGGAGGGAGTACGCGCCCACCGGCACGTCGTCGTTGCCGAGGCACAGGAGGCTGAGCTTGTCGGAGGCGAGGTCAGAGAAGCCCTCGATGCCTGCGGGGTTGTCGTCCGGCACGGCGAGGACGACCTTGTTCTCCACGAGGTCTATGCGGCTGTCGGAGACCACGAAGTCGAGCCCGTCGGTGTTGGTGCCTGTAGTGTCAGCTGCGTCGAGCTGGTTCATCTGCTTCTGTGCGGCGGAGATGAAGAGGTCGCAGACCGCACCCTCCTCGATCTGGGTCTTGAGCGTGCCGGAGGAGTCGAAGGTGAAGGTCAGCGTGACGTTGGGCGCGACCTCCTTGTAGAGCTCGGCTATCTCGGTCAGCGTGGCCTCCATGGAGGCGGCGGCGAAGACCACGACCTCGACGGGCGGGAGCGCGGGGCTCGTGATGTCCTCTCCCGGCGTCTCCTCAGGGGCTTCAGAGGCGGGGGGCTCGGAGGTCTGCGCGCCTTCCTGCCCGCAGGCCGCGAGGGCGAAGACCAGGCAGAGGGCAAGCAGCAGGGCGAGTGCTTTTTTCATTTCAAAATGCTCCTTTCCTGTGACCTCGTGAGGTCAAATGCCCTTGCCGAAGGGGCAGATGGGATAGCGGCAGTCGCCGCAGCCGAGGCAGAGGCCGCCGTTGCCGAGAGCCTTTATCTCCGCGCGCGTGACACGCACGCCTGCAGCGATGCGCGGGAGCATGAGGTCGAAGACCGTGGCCTTGGCGTACATGACGCAGCCGGGCAGGCCCATGACGGGTACCCCATCCTCGAAATAGCCCAGGAGGAACATGGCACCCGGCAGTACCGGCGCGCCGTAGCAGACTATCTCCGCTCCCGTGTCCCTGATGGCGCCCGGCGTCCTGTCGTCGGGGTCCACGCTCATGCCGCCGGTGCAGAGCAGCATGTCCACGCCTTTTGCCTTGAAGTCGAGGACGGCCTTAGTTATGGCTTCCCTGTCGTCGCCGGGGAAGGCCTGCATCGTGACCTCGATGCCGTAACTTTTGAGCTTTTCCTTTATGACGGGGGTGAAGGTGTCCTGGATGAGCCCGTTTTTCACCTCGCTGCCCGTCGTGACAAGGCCGCAGGTCCTGAGCGTGAAGGGCCTCAGCGAGAGGATGGGCTTCGGCCCGGCGATCGCCTCGGCCTCCCGCAGCTTTTCGTCCTCTATGACGAGGGGGATTATCCGCATCCCGGCGAGCTTCGCGCCCTTCTTCACGGCGGTGTTCGAGTGCCGCGTGGCTATCATCAGCTCGTCTCGCCCATTGAGGGCGTTTAGACGAGTTATGTCAACCTGAAACAGTCCGTCGCAGTCAGCAATGAGCTCGATCTTGCCCTCCTTGACGGGCGTGGGGTGCATGTGCTCGCTCTGACACAGGGCGCGCAGGCGTTCGGCAGCCTCGTCCTCGTGGACCATGCCCTCTGCCTTTTCCCAGACATAGAGCTTTTCCTTGCCCATGGAGAGCAGGACGGGGATGTCCTCCTCGGTGACGACATGCCCTTTGCGGAAGCGCGCGTCCTTGGTGACGCCGACGATTATCTGGGTCATGTCGTGGCAGAGCACGTGGCCCACGGCGTCGCGCGTGTCTATAAGTTTCATGGCAAATTCCTCCGATTACGCCCAAATTTGTCAGGACTGACTACAATGTAACACAGCGGAAATGGAATTGCAATGAAAAACAAATCGTATTTCAAAAAAATTCGGGCCGGTCACGGACCGGCCCGAAGCGGGGCGCACTTTCAGTTTTGTCTCTCGGCGGCCTCTACGGTGTGCAGGGCGAGGACGGCGGAGGTCACGCGGCCCACGCCGCCGGGGACGGGGGAGACGGCGGCGGCAGTGCCGCAGGCGGCCTCGAAATCCACGTCCCCGCGCAGGCCCTCGGGCGTGACGTTCGTGCCGACGTCCACCACCACCTGGCCGGGCGCAAAGCAGTCCGCGCCCAATAGGCCGGGCTGCCCCGCGGCAGCGACGACAATGTCGCAGCTCCGGCAGAGGCCGGGAAGATCCGGCGTGCGGGAGTGGCAGAGCGTCACCGTCGCGTCCCTGGACGTGAGCAGCATGGCCAGGGGCTTGCCCACGACGAGGCTGCGGCCCACAACGGCGACCCTCTTGCCGCGCGGCTCTATGCCGTAGTAGTCAAGCAGCTCCAGCACGGCCCGGGCGGTGCAGGGCGCGAAGCCCGCGCGCTCCCCTGTAAAGACCGAGGCCAGGGAAGCGGGGGAGACCCCATCCACGTCTTTTGCCGCGGCAAGTTCCCGGCAGGCGGCCTGCTCGGTCTTTTTGAAGGGCATGGGCCTCAGGAGCAGCGCGCCGTGGACGCCCGCCTCGGCGTTTATGCTGCGGACTGCATGGAGTACGGCGTCCATGTGCGCGTTTTCCGGCAGTTCTATCGTGAAAGACTCCACCCCGGCGGCGGTGCAGGCCTTTTTGGCCGCACGCTCGTAGGACCGGCTCGCCTCCTGCGCGCCGACGCGCAGGATTACCAGCGTCGGCGTGACGCCGCGCTCGCGCAGCGCGCGCGTCCTGACACTGAGGCCGGCGAGCATGGCCTCAGCCGCCGGCGCCCCGCTCAAGATCTGCGCCATCAGCCTATCCTCGCTTCCACTGCGGCGAGTCCCGCGTCGATGATGGGGCCGTACTGCTCGAAAACCAGCTCGCACTCGCGCCGGAGGGTCATGGCAAAGACCTCGTCCTCCATGCCAGCGGCATTTATGAGGATGTTGAGCCGCGCGGCGCGCATTGCCGCCCGGCAGAGTTCGAGGCCGACGCCCACGTCGGAAATGGCGCCCTTCGCGCCCTTGTCCGCGAGAGAGCGGAGCACTTCCGCCGTCTGTGCGGCGGTGTAGAGCACCTCAGTGGGGATGAAGCAGGCCACGCGCAGGGCGGAGTCCATGTGCGCGGCGCGCTCGGGGTCGTCCTTGGGCAGGGAGAGGTATTTTTGCAGCGGCTGGAAGGCCTTTGCGTCCTCGTCCACGAGGCGGAGCATGTATTTGCGCGTCAGCTCCAGCTTTTCGAGCGCCGCGGCGATGTCGGCCTCGTACTCGGCGTATTTCTTCTTTCCGGAGGTGAGGCTGCAGACCATCGCGCCAAGCGCGGCGGCGAGCGCCCCGGCGAGGCCCGCGGCTCCGCCTCCTCCCGGCACGGCCTCCTTGGAGGCGAGTGCGGCGGTAAAGGCGTCCAGGCTCATGTCAGCGAATTTTTCCATGTTTCATACTCCCAACTATATAAGATGCTTGTTCACAAAGGGTATCTTAGACAGCAGCCACCAGGCCGCGAGGCTGAGCGCGAACACCGCCGCGCCCTCCACCGGCACTGCGATGAGCGGCGGCATTATCGTGAGGTCAAAGCCCAGCTGCCGGAAGGCCATGACGAAGGCGTGGTGCGCGAGATAGACGCAGAAGCTGGCCTTCACGAGCTTTGCCAGCCGGGGCGTGCTCTGCCTGCCGGCACAGAGCCTGCGCGCGCCGCCGAAGACGCCGCAGGCCATGAGCGCCGGCCCGGGGGACATGCCCTCCATGAAGGCCTCGAACACCGCTCCGTTTCTGAGGGACATGAACACCGTCCCGCCGAAAGTGACGGCCAGGCCCAGGGCCAGCGCCGCGCCGTAGCGCCAAAGCGGCCCAGGCTCCCGCGAGTTCATCACATGGCCCAGCAGCGCGTAGCCCAGCGCGGCCCAGCACATGTTGAGCGGGTACTGCGGCGTGATGCCTCCCAGCCAGGCCAGCGGCGGCCAGAGCTTCAGGAGCGGCCAGCCTATGCCCAGCACGGCCCAGAGAAAAATGGCCCAGTCGAGCTCCTTTTCCGTCGCCCCGCGCACCAGCGCCCGGAGCACCGGCAGCGCCGCATAGAGCAGCAGGAGTATCTGGAGGTAGTACAGGTGCAGGTGGTGGTCAAAGCACAGCGTGTGGACGACCGAATTGAGCAGCCAGCCCGGCTCCAGCCAGCCCGTGAAGATGTAGTTGCCGACGACGCCGTAGACGTAGTATAGCCAGGCCCAGACGAGCAGGATGACGAGCACTCGCAGGAAATAGCGCCTGAAAATGTCCCGCCCTGTGAGACGGCGCTCCGGCGGGAGCATCAGCGCGCCCGTGCACATGAAAAAGACAGGCACCGCAAAGCGCGCCAGGCAGTCCCAAAGCGTGCAGGAGAGCCAGGAAAAGCTGCCGACCTCAAAGAGCTTCAGCCCATAGCCGGAGGTGTGTATGACGATGACGCCCGCGCAGGCTGCGAGTTTTATGACGTCGGGCGCAAGCTCGCGCCCTCTTCCTCCAGGCATGTTTCACCCTCCTCAATTTTGGAGCAGATAAGCCCCATGTATACCCAGGCTATAGGCGCCACGAGGCAAAGCCCCAGCCCGAAAAGGCTCTGTACGAGGTAGCAGACAAGCCCCGCGCCGTACTCCGGCCCAGCCCCGCGCAGCCAGCGCCGCAGCGCCGCGATGGTGACCGCCGCCCAGGCCGCAAAGCCGAGAATGCCGAGGTTCACGAGGTAGCCCAGCGGCTCGCAGTGCGCGTTGTCCGCGTGGGTCTTCAGCGTCTGCCCCGTCTCCGGCACATAGCGGGAAAAATCCAGCGCAGAGCGCAGCCCGAAGCTGTCAGGCCCGCCGCCCAGCAGCGGACGCTCCGCAAAGAGCCGAAGCGCCTCCCGCCAGATGGCCACCCGGCTGGAGCCGAAGCCGTCCTGCGCCCTGCCGTGCAGGGTTTCCGAAAGCTCCCAGAGCGTCCCGCCCTCCGGCGGCCAAAGGTATACCGCCGCAAGAGACGCGATGCAGAGCGCCAGTATCGCAACACCCAGCGCCAGGGCAGCCTTCCGCCGGCCGGCATAGTTAACATAATACGGAGACACTATCAGCAGACAGCCCAGGCAGCCTGCCAGCCCGCTCTGCGCACCGATGACTATGAGCAGCGCCAGACAGCCCGCCGCGGGCAAAAGCAGCAGCCAGCGACGCACCCCCTTCGCCCTCAGCGCCGAGAGCGTAAGCGGCGGGATGACAAGGCAAAACCAGCCCGCAAGCAGGTTCGTATTGCCTATCGTGCCCAGAAATTCGCCCGAATACCGCGTCCCCGCGTCGTAAAAGTCGAGGCCATCGGGGAAAAGCCCCAGCACGTTCACCCGCAGCAGCTGCAAAAAGCAGACCAGCGCGCAGAGCCACGCTGCCAGCGCCGTAAGGTTTACATAAAGTTCACGCCTCTGCCCCCAACGCGAGACGCCGAGTGCGATGCAGCCATAGAGCAGCAGGGTCACAAGCCCGTCGTACCTGTTGCCGCCCAGCAGCGCGTGCTGGAAATTACCGGAAAACGCTGCCGAGAGGCAGGCCGCCGCCATGAAGGCGAGGACGCAGAGCGCAAAGCCCCGCGGCCTTCGCAGCCTCGACCGGTATTTCAGCGCGCAGAGTGCCAGCGCCGCGAGCCAGAGCCCCGTCAGCGCGGCGAAGAAGAGGAATTTTGCCCTCGTGATGCCGGTGTAGCCCTCAAAGCCCGTCCAGAGAGGGAAGGCGGCCAGCATGAGGCAGATGTAGATGTCCGTGAGCCTGCGCGCCGTAAGTTCCATGCGGCTATTTTAGCACGTCCGGCCCTTGCGCGCAACGCCGGCTTGGTTTATTATCGTGGGGAGGTGATGACATGTATTTTGACACGCACGCGCACTACGACAGCAGCCACTTCGACGCGGACAGGCACGAGCTGCTGGCCTCCATGCCCGCCGCGGGCGTGGACTGCATCATAGACCCCGGCTGCGACGAGGCATCGAGCCGCGCGGCGATAGCGCTGGCGGAGCGCTATCCCTTCGTCTACGCCGCCGTGGGCTGGCAGCCGGAGGAGTGGGAGAGCTGGCGCTTCGAGAGCGCAGCCCTCGTCCGCGAGCTGGCCGCGCACCCGAAGTGCGTCGCGATAGGGGAGATAGGGCTCGACTACTACTGGGACAAGGAGCACAAGGAGCTCCAGTACGAGATGTTCGTCACCCAGCTGGAGCTGGCCCTGGAGCTGAATAAGCCCGTCATCATCCACGACCGCGAGGCGCACGAGGACTGCCTGCGCATAACGGCGCGCTATCCCGCCCTGCGCGGGGTGTTCCACTGCTTTTCCGGCAGCCTGGAGATGGCGAAGGAGCTGGTGAAACGCGGCTGGCACCTGGGCTTTGACGGCCCCATAACCTATAAAAACGCCCGAAAAGCCCTTGAGGTCCTTGAGTGGTGCCCCCTGGAGCGCATCCTCATAGAGACCGACAGCCCCTACCTGACCCCGGTACCCTTCCGCGGCAAGCGGAACGACTCTGGAAAGCTGCGGTATATAGTTGAAAAGATAGCGGAAATAAAGGGCCTGAGCCACGAAGATACAGCCCGGGCTACCGCTGAAAACGCCCGCCGCCTCTTCCTGTGAGGCCGCGGCGGATATGAGAAAGAGGAGAAGCGCCCCAAAGGGGCGCTTCTCCTCTTCGCGCGCTTACGTTTGGCGGCCCGCATATTTTTTTACCGCCCGCCGCAGCCTTGCGACGCTGAGCGTAAAGTTCAGGCACTCGTTAAAATATATTATGCCTATGTACGCCGGCAGGGCGCCGACTGGCAGCAGCTGCCAGACCAGTACGACGCCGAGCGCGGCGTCCAGGATATTGATGCCCATGCTCCACACCTGCTGACCCAGGCCCTTGAGGCAGCCGTCCACTATCATGTCCGTGTACATGATGGGAACGAGCGGCGCGAGCAGCCGGATGAAGCGCCCGGCTTCGGAGGAGTGGTACACCGCCTCGCCCAGCTGCCCGCCGAAGCGCCAGAGCAGCAGGGCAGCGGCCAGCGAGAAGGCGGCGCAGAGCTTCAGCAGCCCGCCGACGATGCGCCGTATCCCGGCCGTATCTCCCCGCATCTGCGCCTCTGTCAGCGTGGGGATGGTGAGCTCCGCCACGGCGCCCAGAAGGCAGGATGGAAATCCGATTATGGGCATCGCCATGCCCTGGATGACGCCGTAGCCGGCGAGGGCGGCGTCCGCCGAGAGCCCGGAGCGCCGGAAGCCCCTCGGCACCAGCAGGTGCTCAAGCGTCGAGAGCGCGCTGCGCGCATAGGCCGAGACGGCCAGCGGCAGGGCCACGCCGAACATCCGCGCCGTAAGACGCACGGAGCCGCCGCCGCGCTCCGCGTGCCGCCGCCTGTCGCCAAGGTAGAAGCAGAGCATCAGCCCCAGCGAGAGCATATCCGCCGCCGTGACGCCGGAGGCTACCGCCGCACAGCTGCGCTCTATGTCGCCCTCGGGCGCGCGCCCGAGGAAGAGCACGACGAGCCCCGCGCAGGCCAGCTGCTCCAGCAGATGAACGAGCGAGGGCTTCCAAATGCGCCCGCAGGCTGTGAAATAGCCCGAGAGCACGGAGGAGAGCGCGATGAAGGGCAGGCCGAAGGCGAGGATGCGCAGGCTCATTACCGTCCTGGCGTCGCCTATCCACAGAAAACCGATGGGCTCGGCAAAGAGGTAGAGTATCACGCAGGCCGCCGCGCCGAAGACCAGGCTGTAGGCCGCGCAGCGGCTCATCGCCCCGCCGACCCCGCCGCCGCGCCCGAGACCGATCTCCTCCGCCACGAGCCTGGTGACTGCGAAGCGTATGCCGCTGATGGCGAAGGTCGTGGCCAGCAGCTCCACGCTCATGACGAGCTGGTAGAGCCCTATGCCCGCCGCGCCTATGCGCCCGGCCAGCCAGGCCTGGAAGACCATACCTATGCAGCGCATGAGCAGCGAAGCCCCGGTCAGCAGCGCCGTATTCACGATTAGCCGCTTTTTCATAAAAAGAAACCCCCGCTTGTACTCATATGAGTATATGCGGGGATGTCTCTCAGTTGAACCTGCCTCCGGAGCGGGCGATGAGCTCTTCTGCCCGGCCGCGCAGCTGCGCGTTTTCCGGCGAGCGGAGGCCGGGGTCGGCCTTCAGCAGCGCCTGAGCCGCGGCCTGTGCGGATTTCAGGACGTTCATGTCCGCGCCGAGGTCCGCGATGTGCAGCTCCGGCAGGCCGTGCTGACGGGAGCCGAAAAAGTCGCCCGGGCCGCGCAGGCGCAGGTCCTCCTCGGCTATCCTGAAGCCGTCGGAGATGTGCGTCATGGCCGAGAGCCTCGCGCGCGCCTCATCCCCCTTGGCGTCTGAGACGAGGATGCACCAGCTCTTGTGCTTGCCGCGCCCGACGCGCCCGCGCAGCTGGTGGAGCTGGGAGAGCCCGAAGCGCTCCGCGTTCTCAATGACCATGAGCGCCGCGTTGGGCACGTCCACGCCGACTTCTATGACCGTCGTGGAGACGAGAACGTCAGTTTCCCCGGCGGCGAAGGCGGCCATGACGGCGTCCTTGTCCCTGGCTTTCATCTTGCCGTGGATGCAGGCGATTTTGAGCTCCGGCAGGGCGCGGCGCAGCTCCTCGGCGTGTTCCTCGGCGGATTTCAGCTCGTCCGCGCCCTCCTCGTCGTCCTCTATGCGCGGGCAGACGACGAAGGCCTGCCGCCCCTCGCCCGCGAGCTTGGCTATGAAGCCGTTGAGCCTCTCGCGGTAGCTGCTGTCCACGGCAAAGGTGTCCACCTTCTGCCTTCCCGGGGGCAGCTCGTCTATGAGGGAGACGTCCAGCTCCCCGTAGATGATGAGCGCCAGCGTGCGCGGGATGGGCGTGGCGGACATCACGAGGATGTGGGGCTGCGCGCCCTTGGCCGCGAGCTCCGACCTCTGCTGGACGCCGAAGCGGTGCTGCTCGTCCGTGACGACAAGGGCGAGGTCCTTGAATTCAACGCCCTCGGAGAGCAGGGCGTGCGTTCCTATGCACAAATCCACCTCGCCAGAGGCAAGGCCGGCGAGCACGGCGCGCTTTTCAGCGGCGCGCATGGAGCCCGTGAGCTTTGCGACTCTCAGCCCGAAGGGCGCGAGAAAGCCGGAGAGAGTGGCGAAGTGCTGCTCGGCGAGTATCTCCGTCGGGGCCATGAAGGCCGACTGCGCCCCGGACTGGGCCGCATACCAGACACAGGCCGCGGCGACGAGGGTCTTGCCGCTGCCGACGTCGCCCTGGACGAGCCTGTTCATGAGCCTGCCGGAGCACATGTCCTCGACGGCCTCGCCTATGGCCCGCAGCTGCGCGCCCGTGGGCGTGAAGGGCAGGGTGGAGGTGAAGTCGGAGAGCTCCGCGCGCCGGAGCTTTGCGCCGCGGACCTTACCCCTGCCGCCGCGCAGCAGGCCGAGAGCGCAGACAAGGACGAAAAGCTCTTCGAAAACCAGCCTCCGCCGCGCCAGCTCCAGGGCGCGGAAGTCCTTGGGGAAGTGGATGTTTTCGTAGGCATAGCGCGCCGTGCACAGCCCGTGGTCGAGGGCCGTGTCCCCGGGAAGGTAGTCGGGCAGGCAGCCCGCGCAGGCCGTAAGCGCGCTCCGGACACAGTGTATGAGCACCTTCTGGCTGAGCCCCGCCGTCAGGCGGTAGACGGGCATGATGCGCCCCGTGGCATTGGAGGCCCCTTCGGGTTCAAAGAGGGGGTTTGCCATGCTCCGCAGGCCGTTCTGCACCGAGACGCGGCCGAAAAAGACGAGGCTCTGTCCGCGGTGCAGCTGGCTGCGGACATAGGTGCGGTTGAAGAAGTTTATAAACAGCGTCCCCGTCTCGTCCACTGCGCGGAGCTTCACCATCTCCATGCCGCCGCGGATGCGCACAAGCTGAGGCTCCTCGGCTACCATGGCGCGCACGCAGACGCTCTCGCCGTCTTCGAGGGCGGCGATGGGCTTGAAGCTGCTCCTGTCCTCATAGGCGCGCGGGAAGTATGAGACAAGACCGGCGAGGTCGCGGATGCCCAGCTTTTCAAGACTGCGCGCCCTCGCCTCGCCTATACCCTTGATATATCTGATGTCCGTGTCGAGCTGCATCAGTCGAACCTCGCTTTGAATCTCCACAGCCTGTCCCTGTCAGCTTCGTCCGCATAGGCTATGCCCACACGTTTGTCTGTAGTTATGTAAACCTTTCTCCCCTCGTCCTCAATGCGCAGCAGGCTGGAGGAGGCAATGTCGGCGCCGTTGAACTCGCCCGTGATGTCCAGCCTCTTTGTGAGCTTTCCGGGGCCTTCAAAGCCGAGACAGGCGCGGATTAGCACGCCCTGAGGGAAGTCCTCGGGGCCTGTTATGACGTTTAGGAGCCAGTGGATGCCGTAGCAGAGGTAGACGTAGACGGCCCCGCCGGGGCGGTAGAGCATCTCGGTGCGCTTCGTGCGGCCGCGGTGCGCGTGGCAGGCTGTGTCCTCCTCGCCGCGGTAGACTTCGGTTTCGGTGATGAGGAGGCGGCGCTCGCTGCCGTCGGGATAGCTGCGCACCAGGGCCTTGCCGAGCAGCTCGGGCGCGACATCGAGCGCGTCACGGGAGAAAAATCCGCTGCCAAGTCTCATCGTCTTGAAAGGGATTCGACAGAGTAGTCGTTGTTGCTGAGGGTGAAGCTGTCGCGCACCCCTTCGGAGACTACTATGCGCTGGTCGTCGGTGATGAGTATTATTTCAAAGCCGCTGTTGTTTTTGTAGAATTTTTTGGCGTCGTCCTCACCCATTACGCACAACGCGGTGGAAAGCGCGTCGGCGTAGGTCCCGTTCTCGCAGATGACGGTGGCGGAGAGCAGTCCGTTTTCGACGGGGAAGCCGTCGGAGGGGTCGATTATGTGCGTCCAGCGGTTGCCGTCGCCGTCCACGAAGTAGCGGAGATAGCCGCCGGAGGTGACGACGGCGGTGTCCTCACCGACGTCGAGCAGGGCGAGGTAGTTACCTGTGTTTACGGGGTCCTGGAGGGCGACTATCCAGTCAGAGCCGTCGGGCTTGGTGCCGAGGGTCTGGACGGTGCCGCCGAAGGAGACGATGCCGCTTTCGACTCCGGCCTGCCGGAGGGCGCGCACGGCGTACATTGCGGCGCAGCCTCGCGCGACGGAGGCGAAGGTGAGTTCCATGCCGGCCGGCATGGTGAGCAGATATGAGTCCGTGCCCGCCATCGCGGAGATAGATACGGAGGAGAAACCGACCTTTTGCAGCAGGCTCTCGATCTCAGCCTCTGAGGGGACAGTGTAGCGCCCGTCCACAAAGCCCCAGGCCTTGACGAGTGGGTAGACGCTCAAATCGAGCTCGCCTTCTGTGGCGGTGTAGACCTCCATGGCGGTCTGGCACATCTCCGCTACCTGGCCGGTGACGACGACGCCCTCGCCGCTGGAGTTGTTTATGTTATAGAGGGTACTGCCCTCGCGTTCGGGGTCGAGGGCGGAGTCGATAGAGCTGATGACGGAGGCGGCGGCCTTGAGCCCTGCCTCGGCATTTTTGCCGTAGGCCTTGAGCGAGACGGAGGAATTCATGGCAAAGAGCTGGTTCTCCACAGCCTCCACCTGACCGCAGGCCGAAAGAGAGAGCGCGCAGCCCAAGGCGAGCAGCGCGGCGATGAATTTTCTGAAAGTCTTCATACGCGCGAACCTCTGTGAGAAATTGCTTTTTTAAGAGTATAGCACAAGGCGCGGAAATAGGCAAACTTAACTATTTACTTTGCGGAGCTGATTTGCTATAATGCATTGGTAAACGCGCCCGTAGCTCAGCTGGATAGAGTGTCAGACTCCGACTCTGAAGGTCGTGGGTTCGAATCCCGTCGGGCGTACCACAAAAAACCGCTTGTTTAGTTTGAAACAGGCGGTTTTTCTTACTTTTTGGGCTATTTGGATTTTCACGCGGAGCGAGAAGTTCAACAAAAGTTCAACTCGCCTCCAAAATTCAACCGGTTTGAGCCTTTTTGAAGTAGATATCCGAGAGCATGTCGGCGCTCTGGGCGTCTGCCTGAGCTATGACGTGCGCGTATATGTCTGAGGTCGTGCTGACCTGCGCGTGGCCGAGGCGCTTTGATATGCTCACGCTGTCCATGCCGCCGAAGTAGAGCATTGAGGCCATCGTGTGCCGGAAGGCGTGGGGGTTTATGTGCGGCAGGCCGTGGCGCTTGGAGAAGCGGTCAAGCCATGTCGTCACGCTGTCCGGGTGCATCGGCGCGCCGTCGTCCCGCGTGAACACATAGCCGCGATCCTGATAATACTCGCCGAGCCGGAACCGCTCCTCAAGCTGCCAGACACGGTAATCCTTCAGCATGGAGATGGTCTCCGGCGGTATGGCAACATAGCGCTCGCTGGACTTGGTTTTCGGCCTGCCCTCATAAACGCCCTTGTCGGGGGTGTATGAGATACTGCGGCAGATGAACACCCGCGAGCGGGCAGAGTCCACATCCTCCCACTTCAGGCCGAGCACCTCTCCACGCCTTGCACCTGTAATCATTAGCAGGTGTACAAGCGCCTGCCATTTGAGCGGCTCGGTCCTGAGCGCGGCGTTTATCGCATCTATGTCGGCTGGCTGCAAGTAGTTTGCCTCTTTCCGCTCCGCCCGCGGGGGCTCGGCGCGGGAGGCGGCGTTGAAGGGGACGAGCCCCTCTTTGACCGCCTGAGCGAGCACGATCGAAATAAACCGGTGATAGCGCAGCACGCTTTTTGCACTCAGTCCGCCGCCTGTGCGCTTGTTCTGCCCCGGCTGCATGAGCTTGCCGTAAAACTCGTTCAGGTGGTGCGCCTGCAAGTCGCGCAGTTTTATGTGGCCCAGCTCGGGGTATATGCGCTCGGTCATGTTGCGGTAGTCGACTATGGTCTTGTGTGCGTCGCCGCGCTGCTCCTTCAGGACGAGGACATATTCGGCGTACTGCTCGAAGGTCTGGCGGGTATCAGAAGCCAAGCCCTCCCGACACTGCTTTTCAAAGGTCGCGGCGAAAGCCTCGGCCTTTTTTCGCGCGGTCTTTTCGCTCCACGTGGGTACGACGTCGAAGGTGGCCGTCCACGGCTTAAGCTGACGCCCGTCCAGCCCGCGCCCGCGGTGGACGCGGATGGAGTAGGAAATGAGCCTGCCCGTCTTGTCCCTGCGCTCCTGAAGGTTAGCCATTTGTGGACGCCTCCTTGCATAGCTTTGAAAGCTTAAACTCTGTAAAATCTTTTATTTCCAAAACTAATGAATTGAACTCGTTTATGCTAATGTCGGCCATGTGGATACCGTTGCGGGTCACTTCATATTTACAGTCGCCACGTATTGCATCGGCGTGTTTTGCAAGCAGCTCTCTTGTTTCGTCGGATACTCCCATTACTTCGTCAAGGGAAAAAGGAACTCCATGACTTCCGGAAATCTTAAATTTGTATCCCAATGTATCGGCGAGCATTGTAAGGGCTTGCTTTGCAAATTGCTTATCAACGGCGGCTTTGGCATGTGGAAATTCTTTATACTCTGTTGGTGTCCTAAAATCATCGTAGCCCATAATCCACTCAAAGCGCACTGGTGGGAAAAGCTTCGCTATCTCTTTTGCTGTTTCTACTGGAAGCGGACGCTTACCCGTGAGGATAAGAGAAATATGTTGTTCAGAATAATGCAATTTACCAGCCAACTGTTTTTGTGTCATTTCGTGGTCATGAAGAAGCTCTTTAATTCTAAAAGCACTTTCAATGTTAATTTCGGATTGCTTTCTTGGCATTTCCCCACCCCATTAAATCAATTTTAACGCATAATAGTTGTTAGGCAAAATGAATCTTATATGATAAGATTATATCGCAAGGCAAGGAAAAGCGCAAGAGCAAATAAAAAAAGAAAGGGCGATTTTATGACAGAGTTAAGCAATCAGGCCAAAGAGGCACAGAGGGCATACCTTCGAGAATGGCGGCGCAAAAATCCGGAGAAGGTCCGGGAAAGCAACCGCCGATATTGGGAACGCAAGGCCGCACAACTCGAGCAAGAGCAGCCAGAGCGTGGAGGCGAAAACAATGACGCAGAGTGAGCCCCCGCGCATGGTATCGATACGAGAGGCGGCGCGGCTCGGGCCGCTCAGCGAGTACACGCTCCGGTTGCTCGAGAAGCAGAAGAAGCTGCCGTGCATTTACGCAGGCCGAAAATGTCTCATCAACTACGAGCGGCTGCTCGAAATGTTGGGAGGGCTTGGCGCATGAGCAGATACGACAAAACCCGCCCCGGTGTTGCAGCACCGGGGCGGGCAGAGGACACACGGGCGGAGTTTGATAAAGCCACGTTGTCTGATACTCAGTTTACCACAGCCGCCCCGGGAGGTCAACGCTCGATAGCCGAGCTGCTCGCCGTCGGCGCGGAGAACGGACTCACGAGCCGACAACTGTCCCAGCTAACTGGACTTGACACGCGGACTATACAGGCGCGCATATCCGCCGAGCGGCTGAGCGGTGTACCGATATGCTCGGACACACTCAATGGCTTCTATATGCCCTCAAACGACGAGGAGAAGGCGCGCTGTATACGTTCGCTGCGACGCCGCGGCATTGAGATACTGCGCGTTGCAGAGGCTATGAACAGAATCCCCGGTGATGGACAGATGGAGCTGCATATCGGTGAGATGGACGAGCGGTAAGGGGGGAGGCGAA
>OLGN01000210.1_pt1 | contig 58403 bp, 89 predicted proteins | sample 1605941 | NCBI WGS metagenome assembly OLGN01 (sample SAMN03283269) | human gut metagenome | biome: human-associated habitat; material: feces | host: Homo sapiens | place: USA | collected 2013
CGGGTGGGTCCCGAAACCTCACGGGGGCGCCACCACCCCAAGCGTTTTTCTTTGGGGCTCCACCCCGTTTCTTTGGGCAAGACCAAAGAAATGGGGTGGAACAGGCAGCACCAACGTAAAGATACGCAGGGCAAAACGGCGAGTTCCTCCAACCCCACCCCCCGCCCCCACAGGAGGGCGGCGGCAAACGCGCGTTTCCTCGTGACCTCCGCCGCGCCTTACTTCTTCGGCACCAGCTTTTCCTTCCCGCCCATATACGGCCTCAGCACCTCGGGAATGTCCACAGTGCCGTCGGCGTTCAGATTGTTCTCAAGGAACGCAATGAGCATCCTCGGCGGGGCGACGCAGGTGTTGTTCAGCGTGTGCGCCAGATACAGCTTCCCGTCCTCGCCGCGGACGCGGATCTTCAGCCGCCGCGCCTGAGCGTCGCCGAGATTCGAGCAGCTGCATACCTCGAAATACTTCCCCTGCCTCGGGCTCCAGGCCTCAATGTCGCAGCTCTTTACCTTGAGGTCCGCCAGGTCCCCGGAGCAGCACTCCAGTTGACGCACCGGGATGTCCAGGCTCCGGAACAGGTCCACAGAGTTGCGCCAGAGCTTCTCGTACCACTCCATGCTCTCCTCCGGACGGCAGAGGACTATCATCTCCTGTTTCTCAAACTGGTGGATGCGGTATATGCCGCGCTCCTCCAGGCCGTGCGCGCCCTTCTCCTTGCGGAAACAGGGCGAATAGCTCGTCAGCGTCAGCGGCAGCTCGCCCTCCGGGATGATCTGGTCGATGTAGCGCCCTATCATCGAGTGCTCCGAGGTGCCGATGAGGTAGAGGTCCTCGCCCTCTATCTTGTACATCATCGCGTCCATCTCGGGGAAGGACATGACCCCCTCCACCACGTTGCCGTGTATCATGAAGGGCGGGATCACATAGGTGAAGCCCCGGTCTATCATGAAGTCCCTCGCGTAGGCCAGCACAGCCTCGTGCAGGCGCGCAATGTCGCCTACCAAATAATAGAAGCCGTTGCCCGAGACCCGCCGCGCCGCGTCCAGGTCTATGCCCCCGAAACTCTCCATTATATCGGTGTGGTAGGGAATGTCAAACTCAGGAGCTTTGGCCTCTCCAAAGCGCTGCACTTCCACATTATGGGAATCATCCGGCCCAATGGGCACGCTGTCGTCTATCATCTGCGGGATGCGGAGCATGACGGAGCGCAGCTTCTCCTCCAGCTCGCCCTCCTGGGCTTCAAGCGCGGCAAGGCGCTCGGCGTCGGCCTTGACCTGCGCCTTGACTGCCTCGGCCTCTGCCAGCTTGGAGGGGTCCTTCTTCGCCTGGCCCATGAGCATGCCCACCTGCTTGGAGAGGGCGTTGCGGGCCGCGCGCAGCTCGTTGGCCTCGGTGATGGCCGCACGCAGGCGCGCGTCGTAGTCTATCGCCTCGTCAACCAGCGGCAGCTTGGCGTCCTGAAACTTCTTGCGTATGTTCTCGCGCACGGCCTCCGGGTTCTCGCGCACAAATTTGATGTCCAGCATGTCTTTTTACCCCTCTATTTCTTTATTCAGGCCCTCCAGGGCCTCGATTAGTCTCTCACGGTCGTCCGCACCGTAGTATTCGAGCACGATGCGGCCCTTTTTGCCCGTCTCGGTCAGCAGTACGCGGCGGCCGAGCGCGCGCTCCAGCCTGCGCGTCACCTCGGCGGCGTAGTCCACGCGGATGCCCCCCTCGGGCGCGGGCTTCGGCGGACGGGAGAGGCGCTTCGCCAGCTCCTCTGTTCGGCGGACGGAGAGGCCGTTCTTTATGACCTGCCGCGCCGCGTCGATTTGCAGCTCCTCCGGCTTTATAGGCACCAGCGCGCGTGCGTGGCCCGCCGAGAGCAGCCCCTGCTCCACAAATTGCAGCACCTCCGGCGCCAGAGAGAGCAGCCGCAGCGCGTTTGCCACCGCCGGGCGGGACTTGCCCACCCTCTGCGCCGCCTCGTCCTGCGTGAGGCCGTATTCCTCCATCAGCGTCCGATAGCCCTGCGCCTCCTCGACCGGGTTCAAATCCTCGCGCTGCAGGTTCTCGACCAGGGCCAGCTCCGTAGTCAGCCTGTCGTCCGCCTCTATTATTTGTGCCGGTATCTCCGTGAGCCCCGCCAGGCGCGCGGCGCGCCAGCGCCTCTCGCCGGCGATGAGCTGATAGTAGCCGGAGGGCAGCGGCCGCACCGTCACGGGCTGTATGACCCCGTATTCCCTTATTGATTCCGCCAGCTCTGCCAGCGCCTCCTCGTCAAAGACTGACCGGGGCTGGTTGTCCCGCGGCTCGACCTTGGCGATGGGCAGCTTGCTCACGCCCTCAGGCGGCTTTTCCTCCTTTATGCTCTCCCCAAAGAGCACGTCCAGGCCCGTTCCCAGGCCCTTTTTGGCTGCCACGCTCACTCCTCCCTCCTGATGAACTCGTCCGCAAGGTGCAGATAGGCCCGGCTGCCCTTGGAGATGCGGTCATATTTGATGACCGGCTCACCGTGGCTCGGCGCCTCCGCTATGCGCACATTGCGCGGTATGCGCGTCTTGTAGACGCTGCTTCCAAAGAATTTCTCGACCTCCGCCGCGACCTGCTCCGAAAAGTTCGTCCGCCCGTCGTACATCGTCAGCACGATGCCCTGTATCTCCAGCTCTGGGTTCAGGCGCTTCTTTGTCAGTTTGATCGTCGTCATGAGGTCTGCTATGCCCTCAAGAGCGTAATACTCGCACTGGACGGGTATCAGCACGCTGTCCGCCGCCGCAAGGGCGTTAACGGTCAGCAGCTCCAGTGAGGGCGGGCAGTCGATGAATATGTAGTCGTAGTTGTCCCTCAGCCCAAGCAGACGCGTCTTCAGCACGTACTCGCGGTTAGACATGTCCACAAGCTCAACGCTCGCGCCTGAGAGCTCCTTGTTCGAGGGCAGAACGTCCCCAAATGGCGTTTTTACTACGCAGTCCGCCGCGTCTGCCCCGCGTACCAGCAGGTCATAGACGTTCGGCGCCTGCTCCTTGGAGACGCCCATGCCGGATGTGCTGTTGCCCTGAGGGTCGCAGTCTGCAAGCAGTACCTTTCGGTTCCGCTTCGCCAGGGCCGCGCAGAGGTTCACGCAGCTTGTGGTTTTTCCGACGCCGCCCTTTTGGTTTGCAACAGCTATTATCTTGCCCATGTCCATCCCTCTTTTCCTGTCTGAGATTATAGCAGTTTCACGCGGGCAATTCAATATGTTTCACGTGAAACGGCGCGCTTCGTCCTGTTTCACGTGAAACATGCGCCTCAGGATTTCAGCATATCCACATCAGCGACGCTCAAACCGTCGTGCAGGGCGAGATTTATGCCGTAACCTATGAGCTTTGCCACGTCGCGTACGGAGGCGTCTATATCTCGCGGTGTGACGAACATACCGGCGGCATCGGGGGAATCGGAAAAGGCGGAGGCGTCCACCACGGTAGGCACACCCATGGCCACGACGGGCAGGCCCAGGCTCTCGCGGTTGACGGCGGCGCGGTCATTGCCGACGCCGGAGCCGGGGACGATACCGGCGTCCGTGAGCTGGACAGTACGGCAGAGGCGGCCGAGAGAGGCTGAGGCGAGGGCGTCCACGGCGATGAGCCGGGACGGGCTGGCGGCGCGGCAGGCGGAGCGCAGCAGTTCTGCGGATTCGATGCCTGTTGCGCCAAGCACGCCGGGTTTGACGGCGCTGACGGTTGTAAAAGCGGCAAAGTCCTCGGGCATACCGCGTTTGAGGTGGCGGGTGGCTATGACGGAGTTTACGGCGAGGGGGCCGACAGCGTCGGGGGTCATTTCGTCGTTCCCGAGGCCGGCGACGAGGGTGCCGGAGCCATTATCGGGCGGGAGAAGGCCGCGCAGCAGTTCGGCCAGGAGTTCTGCGGCGTCCTCGAAGCACTCGCTGTCGCGGCTCATAAGAGGTTCCAAGTCGAGGGTGATATAGCGCCCGACGGGTTTACATAACGCCTTTTCGCCTTCGCGGTCAAGGATCTCGACGGTAGTGACCTCAAAGCCGCGGCGGGTCTCGGAGGAGGCGCGGACGCCTTTGAGGCTGCCGGCGCCCTCGGTAAGCTCGCGCTGTTCTGCGGCCAGGTCGGTACGAAAACGCTTGTACATGGGTATTTGGCACCTCGCTAATACAAGATGCTGTATAGTCTCCGCAAAGCGGGGTCGGCTATGCAAAGTTTTGGCCCCAAATTCGGAAATGTCAATAGTAAATGCGAAAAAAATATAAAAATTTATTTTTAGGGCATCAGGCGAGGGCGGCAATACACTCCCGAAAACAGATTTCAGCCGTTTTCCATCCCAATATTTCACGCGGATAATTGTTCATCCATGCTTCCGCCGCTTCGATCTCCGCCACGGACACTTTTCCGAAATCGGTTCCTTTCGGAAACTTCCGGCGAATCATTTTGTTCTGGCACTCATTTGACCCGCGTTCATACGATGAATACGGGTGGCAGTAGTAAGCCGCTGTCCTCCGCTTTCCCTTTCGCACCACGGACCGTTCCAACCTCTTCACGTCGGAGAACTCCCCGCCGTTGTCGAATGTGATCGTCTTGAATGCCTTTGCGAAAAGGTCCGCACCGAATTTCCGTTCTATGCGGTCCATTGCCTTTACAACACTTGCCGCCGTCCGGTCTTTGATTCTTGTAATGATTTCCCATCGGGTCAAACGCTCTGTCAGCACAAACAGGGCTTTTGACCCGTCTTTTTTACTGTAAACTGTGTCGCCCTCCCAATGCCCGAAAGTGCTTCTCTGGTCCACTTCATCCGGGCGTTTTTCGATATTTTTTCCATACGACGCACGCTTTCCGGTCTTTTTAACTTTCTTGTATTCTCGCTTTCGCTTCGATTTCTCCGGCAAATTGCTGTTGGTCAGGGACAGGAAAACGCCCTTTGTAATGTAACTGTAAAGCGTGCTTACGCAAATCGAGGTTTTGAACGTCCGCCCCTCCAACCTGATTTCGGCAAGGGCCGCGGCGGGCGAACGATCTTCCACGATAATCTTTCGTTCTATGTATTCCGCAAGCTCAAAGTCGCGCCCGATTTTCAGCGGTGCGCCTTTTGCGGCGAGGTTTTCGCGGTATCTCTTTTCCGCCCCGTCCGGGTTATAGCGATCTTCTGTAATCCATGTATCACCGTCCAAATACTGCCAGCGAGCGCGTTTGATTTCGCGGTAAATCGTGCTGATGTGCACGTGCAATTCGTCCGCAATTTCCCGTTTTGTATGCCCCTGATTCAAGAGGGCTTCAATTTTATAACGGTCTGTTTTTGATAAATGGCTAAATACGTGTCCCATGCCACAACCTCCACAAAGCAAAGAAACCCGCCCAATCCGGGCGGGTTTCTTTCGTTCTCCCTTGTTCTTGCGGGGTTTCCTCCGCCGTTGTGGTCATATTATAGCATTTGTTTCATACTCACGCAAGTATTTATTTTTCGTTCTGCTCCGTCAGCCATTCTAAAGACACGTTTAGGACCCTTGCGAGAACGACAAGTTCATAATCTGTCACAAAACGCGTTCCAATTTCAATTCGGCTTACGCTGTCCCGCTCCATTGTGATTCCCTCCACCTGCAACCGGGCCGCAAGGTCCTCTTGCGTGATTTTTAGGCGTGCGCGGGCTTCTTTTACGCGGTTTCCGCAAAGATTTTTGCGCCCTTTATAGTCATATATCTTCATCGGTTGTTCCTCCACATGTGTTAAAGTTTCGTATTTTTCTTGACTTTAACACGCGTACCGCCGATAATTGTGTTAAAGGTCAGAATCCAATAATTCCAATGGATTCAAACCCGCAAAAATACGGGTCGCCCGACACAACGGGCGGCGAAATGGAGGATTTCACATGAAAAGATTGCTTTCTCTTTTTCTTGCGGCCTGTCTTGCCCTCTCCCTCTCCGGGTGCCTTGCAGACTACGACACGCCCAAGCACGCCGAATTGTCCGAACAGTACGACTTTTACGCCGATTCGCAAAGCGCGCTTTCTTCTGGTATGGCAATCACACCGGAACAGGCCGATGAAGTATTCATCGTCCTTGTGTCCTGCGGCATGGAAGCAAAAGTAACAAATGTCACCAGAAAGGCGGGCGACGACGGACATTGCCAAGTTTCCGCCGGGCTTTACGTGTACGATGTCTATTACACCGACGGCGTGGTTGACCGCGTGGAATACAACGGGGAGGAACTTTACCCGAACCCCGCCCCGGCTCCCGTAGAACCCGCGCCCACGGATGACCCCGCCGCGCTGGAAACTCCGGCCACGCTGGAACAGGCAGTTGACGACGCGATCACCGCGGCCAATGCCGAAAAAGAAGATGTCAGTATTTACGACGCGGCCAGCGTCGGGGAAAGTTCGGACGGCTCCTTTGTGGACATTTATCTTTCCGGGAAAGATAATCTAACCTCGAATATGGTTCGGAAAGGAATGCTGATGCAGGCCGCCGACATTCTGGAATCCCTGCAATCCCGCGACGACATCGGGCGCGTAACGCTTTTCTGGTCTTTCCCGCTCGTGGACGCTTACGGAAACACGTCCACCGAAACCGTGATGAAAGCGACATTCTACAAAGACACCATCAGCAAGATCAACTTCGACAATTTCGATTACAACAACATTCCCGTGATCTGCGACGACTTTTACCAGCACGCGGCATTGAACGGGTAAGAAAAAAACGGCGGGCATTGAATCATGCTCGCCGTTTTTCCCTTATTCGTTCATCAGTTCTCCCAATGATACAATCAATTTTCTTGCGCATTCGTCACACAAACTAATCACCGTTTGTCCAGCTTGAATCGTTATGATTCTTCCGACGTGTTTTCCTACTCCTTTTTGCTCTTCGTCGTAGTTTTTCGCATAGCAAGAATTGCAACAGCGCATATCATTAGCAATTTTAATTTCTATTCCGCTGTATCTCATGTTGCTTCCCCTTTCTTTTTTGCTTTCTCTGCCGCCGCCTGCACTTCCGCCGCGTATTGCTCCGGGGTCAGCCCCAAAACCTCCGCCGCGATTCTGTCCGTCGCCGTTTCGATCAGGTCGTTCAGGCTTTCAAAGCCGCCAGCTTCTACCGCTTTTTGATAGACCGCCTTTTTCCCGATCTTTACATAGGGGTAAAGGCGGTCGTAATTTTCGGCGTTCCACTTGTTCTTCGCCCGCGTGTTGCACGCATACTTTTTCTTTTCCATGTGTTCCGCCTCCTTTCTCCGCTGATTATATCATTTTCCGAATACTCACGCAAGTATGAAAAACTATACAATCTCACGTGAGTATTTTTGTGCAACTTCCCATCTTGCTTTTTCATACTCACGCGAGTATAATAAAAACAGAAAGAGGGAAGCGAAAGCCGCCCACCCGCCGGGGCGTAAAGAATACGGCGGGGGCCAACCTTACGGGCCGACACGAAAAGGGGGCCGACACGGTAAACGACAACACTTCAATTTCTGGTTTTTATATATGGGAGGTAATCACATGAAAAAGTTTGAAATCGGCAAGGAATACTTCACGCGTAGCATTTGCGACAGTGAGTGCATTTTCTCCATCAAGATCACCGGGCGGACCGCGAAAACCGTTTCTTATGAGTATATGGGCGAATCCCGCCGTTCCAAGATTCGCTTCGATGATTCCGGCGAATATATCCAGCCGGACCGCTATTCTATGGCTCCCACGTTCCGCGCTGAACGTGAGGTTCAGCCGGAGGAAGAGGCCCCAGCCGCGGAGGAATCCGCCGTTTCCGTTCCCGCGGAGGACGCGGCCCCCTCCAACGTGATCACCATTTCCCAGCCCGCCGACAACGGGACGGTAATTGTAATGATCGGCCAGCGCGTCGAATGCGTCTGCGGTGCCTGCTATCCCGTGGAGGGCGGAACGGTAATCGGCTTTGAGGATGTCCCCGACGGGCGGTTCTTCCGCGGCGGCGTGTTTGCCCTGATTCGCTGGGACAGCCGCCCGGACCGTCCCGAACGGGTCCGCCTCTCCGACATTCACCGCCGCGGGTGGCGGTCTGCGGGTGGCTCTCCGCTGGGCGTGTTCGTGGCCGGGTAAACCAACAAGGGGCGGCGCAAGCCGCCGCCCCCTCTTTGACGAATGGAGGATGATTCGATGAAATTATATAAGGGTTACACCCGCGCACAACTGATTGACATTTTGGCCGATTACGCCGTGTTTACCGCAACCATAAACAACGATCACGGCGGCGCACCCCAAAACACGAACAAAGGGGACTATGTGGGGCTTTATAGCACCTATCCCATGAACTCCCGGAAGTACCCTGCATTCTCTCTTTCCGTTATGTTTGATCGTATGAACGTGGATATTGCAAGGGCGGCGGAGATCGCTTCGTTCTGCGTTCCCGTCGCGGGCGAAAGTGTGGTGGTTTGATGTCCAGCAAGCCCCACCGCACAACCCGGACGGCCCGCACCCGCTCCCGCAAGTTCTCCGGGCGTTGTGAATCCTGTGGAAAGCCCCTTTGCAGTTGCCGCGCGTATCAGTACACCGACGAAAGCAACGGGGCGATCACCGCAAACGCGCCGTACCTCTGCCGCGACTGCTACGAAACCCGCTACGGTGTAAAGATACCGACGGAGGTTGACGCGTACAAGGCGCGCTTGCTGGGTGTGCTGGTCCGTTATGCTGATAGCGTGGAGGGCGCGCCCGCCCGTGATCTCGCCTTGCGTGTGATGCGCCTGATTGAAAATACCGATTGACCCCGCGCCGCCGAACCTCCCACGGCGGCGCAACTTTTTTGAAAATTTTTCGTTTTCCTCTTGACTTTTCATACTCACGTGAGTATAATAATAAACAGAAAGGGGGTGAAGCGGTGAAGAGGAAAAAGAAAAAGCCCACGAAATCGCGGGTCGATGTTCGCACCATCGTAATAACCGCAATCGTGGACTTTCTGGTAGGGCTTGCGTTACTCCTGATTGATAAGCACACGTAAGCCGAAACCCCGTATTCTATGGGCGGGTTCACCGCCCACCCATAGAATACACTTTTTCTTCTGAACTGTCAACCATGCTTGCAAAACTCGGAATCTTCCTGATCGTCGTTGCCGTTGTGAAACTGATTATCGCCGCAATAATCTATTTTAGACAGAGAAAGGAGGAATGAATCATGGGCGCATACGGGTTTTACGAACTGGAATATGTCAGGACGGACCGCAACGGAACAAAAATCTATCACGATAATAATTGCCCGCATTGTTCCGGGTACGGCTCCCTTGAAAAATGGGCGCGTACGGGCAAGACTTGTTTTGAATGCGGCGGGTCCGGGCTTCGTCCCCGTCCGAAAATCGTTAAAATCTACACCCCAGAACACCGCGCAAAGCTGGACGCGCAAAAGGCCGCGCGAGACGCGAAACGCCTTGTGGAGAATCCGCCGCCGTCGGAAGAAAAGTTGCTGGATGCGGCCCGTGAATCCGTTTTGAGTATATGGGAGAATCAAGGGTTCAACCGCGACGGTTCCGGCTTCATTCTTTCCGGCAACACATACCCGAACCGCGACGCGATTTACAAGGACGGCGGGCGGTGGTGTCGGTTCCTGAAAGCCTATATCGCGCCCCGCCCGATTGACGGGTTGCGTGGTATCAAGATTACCCCCACAAGCGCGGAAGCCCTTTGCAACGCGGCGGGGTATGTAGATATAGACAAGGCGCTTAAACTTTCCGAAACGCTATGACCACCAACAAAAAAAGCCCGCCGGGGAATAACCCCCGGCGGGCTTCGTTTCTGTCCGAATCGGACAGCTATTCACTTTCCGCGGGCGCGTCTGCTTCCTCTTCCGCGTCCTGTTTAATTCCGATTGCCAGCATGGTTTCGGCGGGCGGGGTTTCCACGTACTCTTTCAAATTCTCGTTGGTTCCCCACGCCTTTTTCGCTTCCTCCAATACGGCTTCAATCATAGTCGCAATATCCTTTTCCGTGAACAGCAGTTTCAGCACCGCCGGAATTCTCTGATAAATCCAGTCTGCGACGGCGGCAAACTTCAATTCGCCCGTCCCGCTCCCGAACTGCTTTTCTGCCTGTGTCACAAGATTAAAAAGAATCTTCTTCAAAACCTTTGTTTCGCCGCGCTTGATAAGCACGACAACCAGCACAAGGAACGCGAGGACCACAAGAACACTGTCCCAATTCGCGGCCAGAAATTGAATGATGTTCATAATTCGTTTCTCCTTTCGTTTTTACACAGCCCCGCCCAGCGCGCAAAGAAGCAGGTCAAGGCTCTGCAATTTCCCGTAGTTCTGCAACCAATATTCCGGGGTGTTGATGACCCCGGCTTTCACCAGCGCGCCAACGCCCGATTTCACGTCCGCGGTTCGCGGCCCGGCCTTTGTAATCTTCGCCGCGGCCTGCGTGAACAGAATATCCAGATAGGCCACCTTTCCGCCTGCGACGGCGTTTTTCCAGTAGTCCGGGGAGTTGATGACCCCCAGCCCGGCCAGCTTGTCAATGGCCGCGTCCGTCTCGCTCTGAACGTCCGCCGCGTTGACCCAGCCGTAAACCGTGGACCCGCCGCCCGCCTGCTTGATAAGGTGGTACGGGTGTTTCGCGCCCTTTGAAATCATGGTGACTTTTGCCGGGCCGGGCTTACAGGCTTTCCCACTTGCCGCCGCCGCGCTGGTGTAGTGCGTGTTGCCCGTAAACTGCACCACGTCGCCCACGGCGAACGCCAGCGCGCCGGAGGTGTCGGAGGTCCCGCCGGGCTTCTGCGCCGTTCCTGCGCCGCCTGTGGCCGCGCCTGCGGTGTCATAGGTAATATACGGCAATTTGCCGTGTTTGGTCCACCTGCGCCCGTTCATGCCGGAGATTGCGCCGATGTTCAGGCACGCCGTCACCTGCACGCAGTTCTTGAACGCCGGGGAACACTCAATCACCTTTCCGCCGCCGATGTAAACGCCGATATGACCCGAAAGCCAGACAGCTTCCCCCGGAACAATCTTGCTGAAATCGGTGGAAACGCCGGAACACTTCGTAATCATGGTGTCGGCTCCGATGTCCGGCACACCGCCGGAGGCATAGGACGCGCCGCCGTAGGTTTTGGACGCGTCGCCGTTCCAGCCCCACAAAATGCCTTTAATCAGGCACACGCAATCGAACCCGAAAACGGGCGGGTTCTGGTTTGCGGCGGCCTTAATCATTTTCGTTCGGGCGGCCTGCTTGTTGTATGCGTGGTTATTGCAATACCGCGATACATTGCCGCCCGTCAGGGGCGCGCCAAAGCACCCCATGACATAAAGGGTTTTGTAATTCTGCGCAACATCTTTCAGTTTCGCAACAAATTCACTCGCTTTCATAACTGCCATTGTTTTTCGCTCCTTCGCTATTATTCTTCGTGTGCGCGTTCCAGCGTGTCAATTCGCTTGTGCGCCTGCTTTGCGGACGCTTCAACGGCGGTCAGGCGCGTTACAAACTCGGTGTTCGTCTTCCGCTGTTCCTTCTGCTCTGCCTTGATTTCGTCCGTGTTCGCTTTGATATACCCTATTTCCGTAAGTACGGTTGCGTCGTTTTTCGCCTCGCTTTCCGTGTCGCTTTTCCGGTTGCGGGCAAAAGCCGCATACCCGAACACGATTGCGCAAACCGTACTAACCACGGAAAGAACGGTCAAGAACTGTTCCATGCTTCCACCACCTTTACACCTTTTCCCATTGCCACAAACCCGCCGTGTCGGGCGGGTAAACGCAATTCGGCATATCGGCCTTCGCCAGATATACCGCGCCTTTGTAGCTGTAATAAAGCCCCTCAACCACATTTACGACGATCCCCGCGGTTTCCGGATACGGGATCGGATCGTCAATCGTCCCCGTGTGTTCCAGCTCGACAAGGCGGTAATATGCGAAGGTGGTTTGCACGGGATACGCGGCGGCGTTGGAAGTGTGCGGCGCGACGATCTCATAATAAAGGCCGTCGCACCTGATAATTTCGCCTTTTGTCTTGTATTCGTGGTTGTCCTGATACTCCGGATAATCCACAATATCCGTTGACGCAAGGATCATTTCGTCGGTGATCGCGTTCGTTCCCGCGGCGCGGTCTGCGACAATCTGCGCTTTGAAGGATAGGGAAAGAAGGGCGGCGGTGCTTTCGCCCGCCGCCTTCAAGGTTTTAACTTCCTTCTTCAATTCTGCCGTTTCGCTCGGCTTGTCCGGTCTGTGTGCTACGCTCATTCAAAATTACCCCCGATCGAAGATACCCAACACGCGGAAATAGCGTCGCCGCGTTCCACTGTTACCCGAATATTCATGCCGAATTGAACGGCGGTGTTTATTGTGTTCTCGAAGACATGCGCCACGCCCTGAATTACGGCGTTCGTGCAATCCTCCCACACGGGGGAAGGATCAAACGGATTGTTCGTTGCCTCCACTTTGAAGGTTGCGCCCGCTGGAATTCCCCGCGTTACAACCACATTCGCGCGCGTAGGCTGTGCCTGCGCTTCCAGCGGCGCGGCCAGCGTGATAACAAAGCCGCTGATCTGCTTTGTGAAGGTCAGCGTTCGCACCGCTTTATTTCCCACGGTGTCCGTTGCGGTAATGGTGATTGTGTGCGCGCCGTTGGAAAGGGCGGTAAAGTCATTCCCCGCAACATTCATCGTGTTTTCTTCGCCAAGCGTGGGCCTGTAGCTCCGCAAGGTGGTTTCGTCCACCTTTTCAACCACCGTCACCGTGTCGCCGTCCGGATCGGTTACAGTGTACTTGTAAGAGAAGTCGCCGCTTTTCGTTCCAAGATCGGCGTTTTGTCCGGAAATGACGGGCGGTTGATTGTGAATTACGGGAACCGCGGAAGAAGTCACATACGCGCTTTCGTTCCCGTAGGTGTCCCGCGCCTTCACGCGGTACTTGATCGTGTTCCAGCTTGTAGAAACAACCTCCGTAAAGGTGCGGGCGGCGGTTTCCGTTACTTTCGTGTAGCTCCCGTTATTCACCGACCGTTCCAGAACATAGGTGATCGCGTCGCCGTCCGGATCGCTGGAAGCTCCCCATGTTACGGTTATGTCCTGCGTGCTGTAACAGCTTTCCGGCACGGAAATTCCGTCCGGCGTACTCGGCGCGGCGTTCCACTGGAATTCATAGTTTCCGCGGCTGTTTTTGTTATCAGATACCAAAATATCAGATTTCAAATTACAAAGCGGACGCACGCCCCAGTGGCCGTAGTACGCGTAGTGGTGGCTCAACGCCCCCGAAGTGTTGACATAGCGCACAAGGTACGAGTAGCCGGAATACGGCGTGCGAAGCCACCAATACCACGAAGAAGAAGTGTTAAAACTGCTACTTGTATAATCGCTGTTACTCACACATTCAGCCGTAGGATAGGCAAGGCGGCTTGTATTATCGCTGAACAAAGCCAGCTTTGAACCCTCTGCAATCCCGTTTTCGTTCGCAAGGCCGACTTCCGTTGTGGACGGAAGGTGCATTTTTGCCGTTACGGTTTCATAGCTCCCGCCGTCCGTAACGGTGTTTTTGGCAACCGTTACCGTGGTATCCAGCAACGCCGCGACAAAATCATCATCAAGCATGGCAAGAAAGCCCGCTAAATCCGCATACGGGTTATAGGTAACAACCGAAGTTGAATTCGGTGATTGATCCGCACTATGCTTCGCGCTGTACCAATTCCCCGCCGTGGCATTACTGTTCAGCCATTGAAGAACATTCGCGTATGAATAACGGTTGTTTCCGTAATTTTTGCGATCGCTATTACTGTTGTTTGGCTCTTTTGCGTCGAAAGCAAGAACAATCGGGATTTTATCAAAAATCAGCGTTACCGAATTAGACGGATAGCCCGAATGGTTCTTGTCTGCCATTTTCAGAACGACATATTGCCCTAAAAGTGATTGATAGGCCGACTTCACGGGAACTTCAAAGGTTGTTCCAACGCCAAGCGTGCTTAATTGTTTCGACATTCTTTGCCTTCCTCCTTTTCTTCGGAAACAGCAACGCCGCCACGGTTGCCCGCGGCGGCGTACTGCCCGAATAATTTGTTGTAATGCTGATCCATGTTCCGGATCAGGTGATAGCAATTCCCCTTCGACGCATGGCCGCGCCAGCTTTGATAAGATTGCTCCACCTTCTCCGGCGTGATTTTTCCAGCTTCCAGCAACCCGCGCATTTTGGTTAAACGGCGGCGGGCGTTGTTCTTTGACTTCCGGCGCACCTTGCGGATCACCGCGCCGCTTTCGGTCAAATACGAATGGAAGCCCAAAAAATCAATTCCGTTTTTCAACGGGTAAATATTTGTCTTCGCATTCAGCGAAAGCCCTAATTCGTTTACATGTCTTTCAATCTCCTTCCAGCAATAGCGCAAATATTCTTTGTCTTCGTGGATCAAATAAAAATCGTCCATGTATCGGCCATAAAATTTTATGCCTAACTTTTCTTTTACCATGTGATCCAGCGAAGAAAGATAGAGAAGGGCGAATATTTGTGAAGACTGGTTGCCGATCGGAATTCCTATATTGCCTTCGGTGCTGTCTATTATCATGTCCAGCAACCAAAGACAATCAGGATCGGAAATATACTTGCGGATTAAGGATTTTAACGCGTCGTGCTTGATATTATAGAAATACTTTGATATATCGCATTTCAACACCCAACCGTCAACACCTCGTACACGGTAAAACCTCCGCATAAACCCTTCCAGCCGTTCAAGGCCGAAGTGCGTTCCTTTTCCAACCTGTGAAGCGTAATTGTCTTTTATGTAGGTGCTTCGCACCCTCGGTTCAAGTACATTATCACAAAGCGCGTGTTGCACAACCTTGTCTTTGTAGCTGTTCGACATTACAACCCGTTCTTTTGGTTCGTAAACCTTGAATGTATTGTAGGGCGAAAGCCGGTATGTGTGGCTCTGTAACTGCACGCTTAACAGGTTCAGGGCTTCCAGCAAATTAACTTCAAACTTCGCCGCCGCTCCTTTCCACCTTTTGCCGCGGCGCGCCTTCCGGTACGCGCGGTATAGGTTTTCAAAATTATAGACTTTTTCAAAGTCGGTCATGTAAAAAAATCTCCTTGCCGTGTATAACCTCGGCCATGCCTGCGGCAATGCTCCGGTATCGGCAATCCTGTATTTGTCCCCGCCGTGGATAGCAGGGGACGGGAAACGCCTTCCTTTGATGGTGGTACATTGCTTTCGGCCTGTGGCCTACTCGATCGAGTGATCCACCGAAGCGGACGCACGCCCCTGTGGCCGTTGTACGCGTTGTTGTTGTTCAACGCCCCCGAAGTGTTGACATTGCGCACATTGTACGAGTTGCCGGAATACGGCGGCGGGGCGGGCAGAAGGCGAAAAGAAAACCTGCAAGGCGTTCCCCAAACGGTTTTATACTCTCGCTTTGTCCCGCTTCTTCCACGCGGCGATCATGTACTTTACTTCAAGGGCAAGTTTCGACCAATATTCGCAACTCTTCATAGAAATAAAGCCCATTTCCTGCGAAAGCTCTATAAAAAATAGAAGCTCCTTGCAATAGGTCAACGCCTTTGCTTGTAGCCTCTGCCGTTGTCTGTGTTCGTCCGCTTGCCGCAAATCTAATTCGTTCGCTTCAAGCGTCATTTCGTAAATATCAACCGCTTTTTCCTGTATGCGGTTCACCAGCGTAAAGCGGTATTTCTTCGGGTAACGCTCCGTGCTGTTCGTGATCGTGAAGGTATGCTTTACAAGGTCTTTCGCCTTCACAATCACATTGAATTCGGACGGCTCTTTGCGTTCCCTCTCTTGTCCCTGCATAAATGCACCTTGCCTTCCTGATCCTCTGCAAAAGCGCGGTATCTTCCGCGCACCCCTCAAAATCAAAGCCCGCCGCCGTCAAAGTTATGGTTGCTTCGTGGCCTGTGGGCGTGATCCCGCGGATTGTCACCGCCTCGCCGCCGCACATGTCGCACGGCGGGCGAAGCTCCGTGAAGATATTTCCGATAATGCACGACAATTCCGCGCCCTTGCAGGCGCACCGCGTCAACATTCGATCCGTTGCAACGCCGCGTTCCAAACGCCCGTTGCGGTCACGCCGTCCAAATCGTCAAAGAGGATCAAGAACGGGTTTGTTGTAATGTCATTGAAAAGCACGGCTTCCAGCATTTCAATTCGCGCGGTGTTGTTCTGGATCAGGTTCAGCAAATGCCCCGCGGTGTCTTCGTCAAGGACATTTTGCAAGGTTGCGAACCATGCGTTGAAGTCGTTTTCCGCGTCGGTCTTAAAGTCGTTCATGTAGGCTTCAAGGGCGGCGTACTGCTGATCGCCCAAAAGCTCCAAACTCTCCATATAGGAAACAAGATCGTTGAATTCGTCAACGCTCATTTCCTTATAGTCAGCAAACCACGCTTCAAGTTGCGCGTTGAATGCGTCGGTGTCTATCTGATCCACCACGCCCGCAACCACGCCGCACAAGGAACCATCAAGGCGGCGATCCGTTATGTTTGCCTGTGAAATGGCCGTAACGCCTGCGCCTACAAGCACATCGGCAAGGCATAATTCGTATGCGTCCGCGTCCCTCTGCAAAGTAGGGGCGACGGGGGAAGTTGCAGGCGCGGAAGACTTCACCGCAACGGAAATTTTGCGTTCGGTCAAATCCCACCGCACAACAATTCGGTCAATGCGGTTCAACACGCCGTCCGCGGTTGCCAGCGTTACGGGCAAATCGCTTGTGTTGTAATAAAAATAGCCGTTAATCCACGCTTTACCTGTTTTCACGGCGACGGCCATTCCTGAACCCGCTACCACTTGAAGGCTTGTGGAAGGGACAGGGAACACGCCGTTTCCAATGAATGAAGCAAAATATTCAGCCCATTCTTCCGCACGGTACACGCGATCGCCGGAAACACTGTTGAAAAAACTTGATTTTTCCATATTTGCACCCCTTTACTTTGTAATCTGCCTGATCTGTGTAATCAGGGCGGGCAAACTCTCCCCGAAAGTAATGTCTATTTCCTCCATGTTCTGTTGATAGGTTTCCGCAACCTCCGTTATCCGGACATTGATTTTTATACCCCACCGTTTATTAACGCATGTCACGCGATCTCCCAAGTCGTAATCTTCCCTGTACTTCAAATTCGCGTGCGTGTTGATCGTGCTGGAAAAGCTCAATGTTTCGGCGTATTGTTCCAGCTCCGACGCGCCGCGCTCTTCAAGACAGGCTAAATATTCTTCATCGGTGCGCGTGATCTCTTCGTCGTTCTCGTTGGTGTATTTCTTTGTAATGTCCGTTGCGTTCACAAAGACTTCTTCACGGTCAAGGCCAGCCGCGCCGCCGCCAACTTCGGCCACAACGCGCGGTTCGGCTTCTTCGCCGCCCACATAAGCCGTTGATTTCAGGTTTTCAATGCTGTTTGTGTATTCCTGTTCCGTGATATTATCGAATTCCTGTGAAAAAATGCACGGCGGGTTTTCGGTTTGGTCTGCGGTCAAATCGCGGCCTTTATACACGCTGAAATAGTGCTTTCCGGTCTTCACATCGGTTCGCAACCGGAAGCCCAATTTTGCCGCCTTCGCCGCGGTTTCCACGGCAAGAAGGGCGTTTGTGAAGGCTTCGGAAGTATAGTCTATTTTCCCGCTTCCGGTGTCTTCGTCCGTGGGATCAATTAAGACATTCGGGATCGCGCGGGCGGCCACTTTCGGGGAAACGACCGTTTCGCGGACAATCCGGTATAAAATATCCTGCGTCCCGCTCGTTGCGGCGATCTGATCGCGTATAATGCGCTTCCCGATCCATTGCGTGATAAACTTTCCTTGCACTTCGATTTCTTCAAGCCCCTGTGAATTCTTGCTAATGTGAACATACCTGATTTCTGCCGCCTCGGTGTCCCCGCGCTTCATTATCAGGTTGTTTTTTACCAGAAGGGAAACATGCTTGCTTGTGAATGGCACAAGCAACTTGAATTCGCCCGCCGACCAATACCGCCGCGTCCAGATTAACGAATTGATTTCGTCAATTACGCCGTGCAATATCATGTCGCGGTCATAAATATATAGCTCCATTCGTCACACCCCCAAATAAAGATCGTCGTGATAAATGGATACTTCCAGATTTTCAAGGTTTTCTTCCGCGGAATACCTGTAAAGGTTATCACCGACCGAAAGTTGAAAATATGTGCTGTCCACATCAAGATAACGGAACGCGTCAGAGGTCACGCCGTCGCGTTGCAAGGTTACTTCTTTTTCCCCGTATCCCGTGGATACACTCAAAATGTCGCCAGCTTGAAGCGTGATATTCAGCTTTATAAACTCCTGTGTGTCCACATTCAAAAGAGAAGGATTTTTGACAACGCCAAGCGCGCGGAACTCTACGCGAATACCCGCTTGCACATCACCTTCGTTATAGACATTCACGATCAAGGAAGGCTGTCTATACCCGATTTCCCAACCTTCCACAAGGGGGATTTCAACGGGAAATTCAAGGCCGCCGATCCATGTCGCTATATCGTCCCGCGTCTTTGCCTCTTTTCTCCAAAACGGATTAAGGCAAAGAAGCTGTATTGTGAAGTCCTGAAAAATAGCCTTCCGCGTGAAGGCGGGCGCGTTGTCGATCTTGCAATCAATCACGCGCCGGAAGTCGCCGTATTCGTATGTCAGCGTCGCGGAATACTGCGGGTTCAACACGCGGTTCATTTGCCTTCGGTAATCCCGCATTCTGTCCTTGTCCCGCTCCCTGATACTTCCGACAATCTCAATTTCGCGGGATTGAATGCGGTTGCCTAAATAGGTATCGCCGTCCTGTCCCATGCTGTTAATGCTGTAAATCTCGTTGCGCACATCGGAAAGGCCGCTAACCTCGTTTGTGTGAAAAATAGAAGCGTGGGAAAAGGTGATACTTTCCCCACGCTCATTCGTATAAATCAGCTTTTCGATTTTCTTTACCATCAGCCCATAACCTCCCGTGCAATCAAGCGGAATTGCTTTGCCGCCTCGCGCTGTTGTTGTGCATAGCTCGTTTCGTTCGCATAGATATTTTGAACCACTTGCACGCCGCGGGCGGCGTTGTCGTTCCTGCTGATCCTTCCGGACGGTCTTTGCGGCTCCGGAACGGTTGAAGCCGTCGCCCTGCGGATTGTCTTTTCAACATTCTGCATTTCACGGGCGAAGCCTTCGCCTAAACCTTCGGCCATGTATGCGCCGATCCCTGCAAATACCTTCGACGGGGAAGCAATCTGCATTTCCGCTTCTACGGCGGCGACAATTTCGCGCATCATAGAACGCACTTTGCTTTCCAGCCACCCCGACATATTTTGAAAGCCCTGCCAGATACCGCGCACCATTTCTTCACCCGCCGCCGTGAACTGCGATACAAACCCGTTGATCGTTGTCAAAATCGACTGTATGATCTGCGGGATTTTCGCCGTAATCTGCGGCGTACCTTGCACCATGCCGGACGCTATGGCCTTGTCAATATCAACGCCCGCCGCCGTGAACTTCGGTTGTTGTGCGGTGAAGGCGGTAATAATCGACTGGACGATCTGCGGGATAATGTTTGTAATATTCGGCGTTCCCGTTGTCATGCCGGAAGCAATATACTTCGTCATGTCAACGCCGATCTGATTAAGGCGCGCCGCTTGCGCTGTAAGCCCCGTTGTTACCCGCTCGACAATGGCCGATACCGCGCCGTCCAGCGCGCCGACATTCGCTATAATGCCATCGTTTACGGCCTGTACGGCCTCCTGTGCGGTAATCGCGCCCGCGCTTCCCATTGCGCCCTGCATGTCCGCGGAAACGGTATCCATGCCGCCGCCGAAGCCCTCGCCAACGCCTGCGGCCATGTTGCCGCCAATGTCGGCAAAAACCGTTGAAGGGGAATGAATGCCAAGAAAATTCTTGATACCGTCCACAATGCCGCCAAAGAAGCCCGTTACCTGATCCCACAACCAGCCCGCGGCGTTCTGGATACCCTGCCAAATGCCGGAAACAATATTGCCGCCGATCTCCACGATCTGATATGCAAGGCTTCCGAACGCCTGCACGATACCCGTTACAATCTGCGGAACCGCCTTCACGATTTCGGCAATAATTGTCGGAAGGTTCTGGATCAGGGAAACGAATAGTTGAACGCCCGCTTGAATAATCTGCGGGATATTGGAAACAATGGCGTTCACCAACGCGCCCACAATCTGCGGGATCGCGGGTACAATGGTTTGAATGATCTGCGGCAACGCCTGAATAAGCGCAACCAGCAAATCAATTCCGGCTTGAACGATCTGCGGAATGCTCCCGATCACCGCCGTTACAATTCCGTCGATAATCTGCGGAATAGCTGTAACAATGGTTTCGATAATCTGCGGCAACGCGTCGATCAGCGCGGTTAATAGGTCAATTCCCGCTTGAATGATCTGCGGGATAGAGGCAAGCAGATTTTCGACAAGGCTTGTAATAATCTGTGGAATGGCCGCAATCAGAACGGGGATCGCGGCAATCAGCCCTTGCGCAAGTCCTGTTATCAACTGCAACGCCGCGTCGATCAGCATAGGGATATTTTCAACCAGCGTTTGCACCATAGCAACGACCACTTCAACGATTTTCGGTAACAACTGCGGCAACGCCTGTCCGATCCCGTTTGCCAGCGCAAGGACAATTTGCAACGCGCCTTCGACAAGCAGGGGAAGGGCGGCGATCAACCCGTCAATCAGGGCAAGAAGAATTTGTGTTGCGGCCTGCGCAATCGCCGGAAGCGCGGCAACCAGCCCTTGCACAAGCGCGGTTATCATATCCACCGCCGCCGTTGTGATCTGTGGTAGGCTTGCTACAAGCCCATCGACCAGCCCTAACACGATTTCGGTTGCAAAGTCCGTTACTTGCGGAAGGATCGTCGAAAAATCTTCAATCAGCCCCGCAAGGGCTGTCCCGAAGGTGTCGGACATTTTGGAAATATCGCCGTTCGCGGAAGCCGCGCCCGCCGAAAGCTCGTTGACAAAATCAGAAAGGGCGGGCAACGCTTCTTCGCCAATCGGAAGAACAAAATTCGTTTTCAGCACGCGTCCAAGCCCCGACATAGCGGAACCGAAGTCGTCATATTTAACGGCGTTGATTTTGGAAAGCGCGTCGGTTGTGGTGCTGATCTCCCCGTTAAGGTTCGTCAACGCCTGCATACCTTCAACGCCCAAATCTTCCCACATCGTACCGAACAAGGCCACGCCTGCGGTATTCTGCGCTAAAGGATCGTCCATTGCGAAAAGGGCGGTTGTCACATCGTCAAAGGCTTTTGCGGCCTTCTCCCCGCCTGCGGCAAAGGCCGCCGCGGTTTCATCGGCGTTCAAGCCTATATCCTTGAACGCCTGCATTGTGCCGTCTGATCCGTCTTTAACCCTGATCCCGAATTCCTTTACCGCGTCGCCCAACTTGTCAACGGAAAAGGTGCCAGCGTCCGCGCCGTTTGCAAAGCTGTTGAACATGTCTTCCGCGTCCAGCCCTAACGACTTGAAATGCACGGAATATTCGTTGATACTGTCCAGCAAATCCCCGTTTTTATCAAGGCCGTTTTGCGCTCCCTGCGCAATCAGGTTGAACGCCTCTTCACCAGATAGCCCAAACTGATCCATAAGCATATTGACGGCGCGCATTTGCTCTTGAATATCAAAGCCGAATGTATCGCGCAACATCAAAGCGTTTTGTGTCAGCTCTTCAATTTTCGTCGGATCAACTTCGCCGGAAGTCTGCGCCACGGTTGCCATTGACGCGGCTATATCGTCCATGCTCTCCCCGAAGTTGTTGTTGTAGATACGCAACATTGCGTCTTCAAAGCCGTTCGCGGCGGCCTCCGCAATGCCTGTTGACGCTTCAAAATCGTTCATTGCGCCTTTGACTTCATCAGCGAAGCCCACGGCGTACCCGATCCCCGCAACCATAGCCGTTCCAATGGCGGCCACGCCTACGCCGATCGTTTTCAAACCTGTTCCAAGTGCGCCCGCTACGGAAGAAACTTTGCCGCCCAATCCGTCCAGCGCGCCGCCCGTGCTTTCGGCTTCCTGTGAAATGTCTTCCAAGCCGTCCGAAAAATCGTTTGAAGCGTTGCGCGCTTCTTCTAATCCTGCGTCAAGGTTTCTGATTTCGTTTTCCGTCTTAATCATTGCGGCGCGGGCGTAATTCAGGTTCGTTTCCATCTTTTTAGCCGCTTCGGAAGTCCCTTGCCCCGCGTCCTGATACTTTTTCAAGGCGGCTTCCGCTTCGGCAACCTTCTTTTTCTGCTCTTCAAGCCGCTTGTTCAAAACATCTTGCTTCGCGGTCATTGCCTCTATGCTGTCGGCGTTGCCCTCGAAAGTTGCCGAAACAACCTTCATTTCGGACGCAATGGCCTTCAAAGAAGCGTCGATTTCTTTACAAGCCTTCTTGTATTCCTGTTCGCCGTCAACGGCAATTTCGGTTTTGATCTGGTCTTCTTTTCCGGCCACTTATAACCCCCCTAACACATCGTCAATGTCCGCTTCTTTTTCCTCCGGTTTGAAGCGATCCGGATTGAATTCTCTGTGAATTCGGAACAAAGCAAGGATTTTATACGGTGTCATGCGCCACACTTCGCGTTCCGGCCAGTGTAGAAGCGTAACGCCGATATAAAGCAGGCGGGCAAGGTCTATTACTCCTTGCCCGCCTGTGCGTTTTTTCTCTCTTCTTCCGCGTATTCCGGTTCGTCGTCTTCATCGTCCTGCGGCGGCTCCGTTGTGCCGCTGTTTCCCATTGCAAACGCCTTGAAAATCGCGGTTTTAACCTCGTTGAAGTTGCCCGTGTGGATCATTTTTCCTACCTGTTTTTCGGTCAACTGCTCTTCGCCGTCGTCTGCGCCCTCATTCAGAAGCAGGGTAAGAAGCCAGCGAAGATTTTTAATGCCGTCTTTGCCTTTCAGCATTTCGGCCAGCTTGTCAAAGCCCCCGAATTTGTCTTGCATTTCGTCAATGACATTCAGGGAAAACAGCAAATGCCGTTCTTTATCAAGGACGATCGGCAAACGCCCGTCTTTAATCGCGCTCATAACAAAATAGGGGAAGCCCCGTCAAAGGGCTTCCCCGTGCCTCCTTTTCATATTTTGTTTTGTGATAGGCGGCCAGAATTAGCCGCCCGAAGTGTTGTTCTGTTCACGAACCTTCGTAAACCAGCCCTGCGCCGCGGTTTCTGTGGGAAGTGCCACATGCTCCGCTTTCCAAAGGCCGTCAGGCCGCTTGATAAACTGCCCTGTGATCTCCGGCGTGGTGAATTCGATACTATCGCCCTTCGTCTGGTAACTCTCCGAAGGAATAGCGAATTTCACCTTGTAAAGCCAAATGTACTTATACATGCCGTTCGCTTTCTTTGCGCGGAAGCCGATTGCCATATACGGGGGATCGTCGTTTTCTCCCGCATAAACAACTTGATCGTCGTCCTGCGTCTGCCCCAAAATGGCCGCAAGATCGGCGGGCATAAGATCGTTTACATTCAGCGTCAGCTCTCCGGAAACGAATTCTTTTACCACTTCGTCCGCGCCGTCGTCCGCATAAAGGATCGCTTCCGCTACCTCTACGGACATTTCCGCGCTAATGGCCTTCGCCATGCGCACGGGCGTTCCGTATGTTTCTTCGCCGCCTTCGCCTACGGTGATCGGCGCGCGGTAAAGATCGCGTAAACCAATAGTTGCCATAGTTTTTATACCTCCGTTTGTTCGTAATATTTCGCTTCAATCGGGACATGGTAAAACCCCGTGTCCTGCTCGTACACTTCCGGATCAATTACAAGCCCGTAAAAGCCCGCCGCCTTCAACGCCTGCTTCACACGGCGCAAGAGGGCGATATAATCGCGTTTCGAGTAAATATCAACCCTGTATGTGTATTCCGTGCCGTGCATTTCGTCGTCTGCGGCGGCCATGTCTTCCGAAGAAACAAGCTGATATGTGATATATGTACCAGCCTTCCCGCGGAAGAAGAGGCGCGCCACATTCGGGCAAAGCGCGTCAAGCGTGGATTTTAACAGGCGGTCAACTGTGTCTATCATTCCTGTTCGTCCTCCCATGCCTGCCGCATAGCCGCCTGAACTTCCGGCGTTGCCTTCTGGTGCGAACGCGTGAACCACGGGCGCGCGGGCATATTGCTTCGCCCGTATTGGTGGACAAAGCCAACGGTTGCGTTCCGCTCCCCGCGTCGGTTTTTCCCGTGCGGGTACACTTCCACGCATTGCCCCGAACCCCGCTTCTTTACGGCGGTGCATTTGATAGAATTTGCAAGATCGCCAGTAACGCGGTTACTTGTAAATGTGCGCCGTATTTCCTCCTGTTCGGCCTTCACAAGCACCGCGCCGCCAGCTTTTAACATCTTCGGAACGGCCTTCGCCGCCCGCTCGCTCCGGCGCAAAAACGCTTCCTGTGCCGCTTCAATTCCGGATACCTCAAACCGCGCCATTGCCGCCGCCTCCTTCCGCGCCGCTGTCCGGCTCTTCGCTTTCTTCGACCGGAAGATCGGAAAGCGTCAATTCGGTAATTTCTCCGCTTTTGTTGACATAGGTTTTCAAAACCCTGTACCGCTTCCCGTTCAGCTCTGCGGCCTGCTGCCCCTCGTATTCCTCCGTGTAAACATCAACCTTCAATTCCACTTGAAAGCCCGCTTGCGCGGCCTTGTAGAACTCGGAATAACCCGCGGATTTTACATTGCAAAAAATGGCTTTCCGCACTTCTTCCGGCTCGTTCTGGAACCCGTTTGCGTTTACCGCTTCGTCGGGCGGCTTCTGTGCGATCAGGGTAATTTCATCACCCCAACGCATGATAATCACCCGCCAAACTCAAAGAACATTTCAAGTAATCATAGGCCGCGCGGTATTTTTCGCTGTCTTCGGAATATCCGAAGTTTGCCTTTGCGTAAAGGACAATCGCCCGCGTGATAAGGGGATCGCCCGCCGCGGCCTCTTTTCCTTCGGCGGGCGTATCCTCTGGAACATTCACACCGACAAGGCGCAAATCCGCTTTGCAAGCGTCGATCAGGTCTTGTATTTCATCGTCGAAAGCCGCCGTTTTTACGCGTAAGGCGTTTTTCACCTTGTCAAGCATGGTTTATCCCTCCCGAATTACGCGCCTGCGGTCTTTGCGACGACAACAAGGGAATTCTTGTCAATTACCTTGCCGTCAACAAGCATGATCGCCTTCGTTACCATGTCGTCCGTGTCGTTGTCCTCGTACTTCTTCACGGTCATGGTGTAATTGGTGTTCAGCACATAGTCCTTGAAGTTGAACAGGAACGCATACGCGCCGCCCTTCGCCGCGGTTGCCACGGAAGGCACATAGTCGCAACAAATGACGGGGCGGCCAAGCAAGGCGCGTTCCGGCTTGCCTGCAATGCCGTAATTCACGCGGCCTACGGGCTGGCCGGTTTCATCGACAAGGCCGTAATACTGCATAAAGGTTTTCTTCGCCATGCACCACACCGCGCCGTTTTCGTATGCCTGCGGCAAGGCGGCTTCGGCGTTCACAAGGTCTTCGTATGTGGGCGTGTCGCTCTCGATCTTCTGCCCCTCGTTCGGGGTTTCGGTAAGAATACCCTTCGGCTGTCCGCTACCCGTGCCGGATACAATGGCCTGTTCGGTTGCCTTCGTCATAGCCTCGACAACATTGTTGACAAGGGTATTTTCAAAGGCCGAAAGTGCCATAGTGTCCACTTCAAGGGAAACGGCCACGGCGCAACGCAACTTATGGTAAGCAAAAGTAATGCTTCCCGTGGTCTTCTTCTGCTTGTCGCTCCCTGCGCCTTCCGCTACCCAAGAGGCAACGGGCTTCGCGCTGGAAGTGGGGATAGAAACGCCGCCCTTGTACGCGGTGCGCGTAACAAGGGGAAGGATCATTCCCACGGCTTCCATTTTCTCAACGATCCGGTTAAGAATGGTTGTCGGGATCACCGCGCCATTTTCCGCGGTTTTGGAAACAGCGTCCGCGCGGAACTCTGCGGGAATAGGCGTGCCGCGAAGGGCGTATGCCATAAACGCGCGGCGGTATTCCATGCTGTCCAGCGGATCGGCTTCGTCCCTCTGTTCACCGCCTGCGGGGGAAGAGGGGGAAGGGAAGGTGCGAACAACCGCGCCGCCGCTTCTGCCCTCCGCAATGGAATTCAGAAGGTTGTTGCGCTGTTCGGCGGCGGCCACAAGCCCCGCCCGCTCGGTTTTCAGGTTGTTCACTTCGGTTTCAAATGCGGTCAACTGCTCCGCGGTCAGCTCCGCGCCTCTCTGCTCGATCTCGTTCGCAATCGCGGCAAGGCGGGCTTCAATTTCCTGTAATCTGGTCATAGTGTCATACCTCCAACATGATTTTTAGTTTTAATAGCTGTGCTTTCCGCGCTAACGCCTCCCGCCTCTCTGCTTCGATCACTCCGTCGAAGAAAGAACGCGCGGATATTTCGGTATCGCTGTTTGCAGGGTAAGATACCGCCGAAACATCGTAAACCTTTTTGATCTTCAAAATGGTTCTTGTGTGCGTGTCCCTGTCGTATGCGTCTTCCAAAACCTTGAACGCCCACGACATTTTAGTAATCAAGCCGTTGTTGATCTCTTCGTAAAGGTCTTGTGCGGCACGGCTTTTCGATAAATCAGCAAAAGTAAAGAGGCCGCTTTCGTCGGCCTCTATTCCAAGCGTTTTATTCGATTGTCGGGCAAGCACCTTGCCTTCGTGGTTGTATTGCATGATAACATCGGACATGTCCGCGCCAACAAGCGCGTTCCGGTCTATGACTTCAAAGTATTGCACCCCGTCGAACTCATAGAGAAGATACGGCTTGTTGAAGGTGGTTGCGTAGCCTTCAACATAAAATTCGCTGTCAATCCTCTTCGTGGCCTTCTTCGCCGCCGCCGTCAACGGAAGTACCATCGACCGATATTCCCGATCCTTCATTACTGGCATTTGTGTTCGCCTCCTTTCCAAGCTGTGAAACTTCGGTGTATTCCTTGCGGATATAGTATTTTTCGCCACCCTCCACATGCGCCATGTTCCAAATATCCATAACGCCGTTTCGGTTCAGCAACCCGCGATCGAAAAGCTGTGTTGAAATATTCAGCTTCGTTTGATTGCTTGCGTATTGAAGCCTGTTCGCTGTGAACACGATTGCGTTTCCGTGGGCGATTTCCCGCGGCGTAAAGGTCATATTTGACATGACAAGGGATAATTGCAGGGCGAAAGGCTCTATTTTCCCTTCGTAATACGCGTTCCATTCGTCTTCGGTGTATTTGTTTTGAATGATCCCCGCCGAAGTGCCGAAGTAGTTAAACACATTTTCGTTAATCTGCCCCATCTGAACCGCGTTGACGGTGAAGGGCTTGCTATCAACCTGTTTTACATCTGCGAATTTCTGATCGTAGATAATCATTCCGCTTTGATTGTCCGCGGAAAGGTTGTCTTCGGTGAAGCGTTCCCGCTCCTTCCTTATGTCCTCCGGCGAAAGCATGTTAGCAATACGGGCAAGGAACCGGATCGAAGCCGAATTTTTAACGCCGTTTATAATGCCCTGATTGTTCGCGTGGATCAACTGCATTGTTGGCCGCAAGGCGCGGTTGTCCTCTCCGAAAAAATCGTCTGAATATTGAAATTGCGTCAAAATCCCCACGCGGTCAAACTCGATCGCCGCCCGCTGTCCGTTGGAAAAAGTGTACCGCAAGAAGGGCGCGCCGCCGACCTCTAAAACCTCGCAATTCTGCGGCAATAGGGGATAATAACCCGCTATGCCGCCGAATTCGTCTTCAAGAGGCACAATAAAAGCCGTGTTATTCACGGCAAGGATTGTCGCCAGCCTGTAAAGAAACTTTGTCGTGTCTTGAAACGGGTTCGGCCTGAACTGCAATGTTCGTTCAAGGTGCTTTTTCGCACTCCCCGTAATTTCCGGCTTCAATTTGCTACAAAAAGTAGCGAACGAATGAATAGCCGCCCGCGTGATCTCCATTTCGTACACGCTTTCGGGCGCATTTGTGAAAACAGGCGTGTACCCGTTTAGCATTTTGAAGTATCCCGTTGGAACAAGGTTGTTCCGCGGCCTTCGGAAGATAGTTTCAAACACTCCCATTTTTCAAATCACCCCGCATTTTTCAGCATTACGCCGATTTCGTTATAGTATTTTTGCCGGACGGTCATTGCGTCAATGACTGATACAAAGCCGTCGATCCGCGCCCGCTGTTCAATCTTGACAGGCCGGAACTTGCGCGTTTCCATGTTGTGCTTTAAGGCCACATTCAGGAAGTGCGACTTTAACAAGCTGTTATCCGGTATTTTGAAATTGCCATCAAGCAAAATCCCTTCAAACTCGCGGATCACGCCCGCAAGGTTTTCACCCTGAAAAACATCGTCCATGTGATAGCCGTATGCCGCCATGTCGTCAATCAGGTATTGCGCGCTGTAACGGTCATACCCAACTTTCAGCACATAGATTTCGTATTTTTCTTTCAGCATGACAAACCAGTTATAAACATCTTTGTAATCTACATAGTTTTCGCCGGAAAGGGTAACAACGCCCTTTTGCACAAATATGTCATAGGGTACGCCGTCGATCGCCGTTGCCCGCTCGACGCGGTTTGCAGGCATAAAGAATTGTGTGAACGCGTATAGCTTGCCGCCGCGCTCCACAATGACGGTTGCCGCGGTAAGGTCTGTTGTCTGCGAAAGGTCAATGCCGCCCACGGCGTAAGAATGCCGGAAGTCTTCAAGCGTGATTTCTGCCGTTGCGCCTTCTACTATGTGCGCGTCAAGCCACGCAATAGAAGAATTCTGCTTGATATTGCAATACTTCGTCAGGAATTCGGCCTTTTTACTTGCGGACATTTCCGCAACCGCTATTTCCTCACGGAAGAAGTCAGGGAACACGGAAACGCCCATGTTCGGGTTTGCCTTCTTCAGCTCTTCAATATCGTTCCATTTTTCTACATCGTCGATCATGTAGAGGAACGGCAAAAGGCGGCGTTCCTTGCTGTTGCCTTTCAAGAAAGCCGTGCTTCGCTTCATCAATTCATCGTAAATGCCGTCGTTCTCATATCCCGCCGTGGAAATGGACAGGATCAGCGGTTGCCGCCGTGCGCCAAGCGCGGATTTCATAACCTCGTATTGCTTCAAACCACCGTCGCCGCGCCAGCTTGCAACTTCATCGTTGACAACCAAATGCGGGTTGAAGCCGTCGCTTTTCTTCGCGTTGAACGCCAGCGGCTTAACAACCGTGTTCGTGTCCTCTATGTAAATATCGGAACGCCGCTTTTTCGCCAGCTCCGCAAGCTCCGGTTCTTTCTTCAACATCTGGTAAAAGTTATCGTAAACAATGGCCGCTTGATCCAGCTTCGGCGCAAGGCAATATATTTTCGCGCCGTATTCTCCATCAAGATACGCCATATATGCGATAATGGCCGACGCAAAAAGCGTCTTGCCGTTCTTCCGGCCTATGACAATAAACACTTCACGGAAGACGCGCAAGCCGTCCGCGTCCACGATCCCGAAGATAACGGAAACACAAGCCTTCTGCCACACTTCCAGCTTCAAAAGGTCTTCGCGGCCTTCGCAATGGTGACAGAAGTTTTCTATAAACTTGATCGCTTTGTTTGCCTTCTTCGCATTGAAGAAATATTCGCCCCGTTCAAGCCCCGCTATGATGATTTCATAAATCAGCCGAACCCATTTGCCAACCGTATATTTCCCGCTCTGAATACCTGAAAAATATTCGTAAATGTAATTCGCAAAGGGCATTATTCGTCCCTCAACGCCTGCAATTTGCTTTCTTTTTTCTTTTCAGGCGGCACAAGATCGGTCAACTGCTTAATGATTGCGGCATGGTTTTTCGTCATTGCTATATGGGTTTTCACCGCGTCGCTTTGCTTCGTGCCTTTCTGGTTTTCGCCGTTCTGGTACTCCACAACATAGCCTTCGGCGTTGATAATTTCTTGTAGCTCTTCCAGCGAAACGGCCATGAACGCGGCGTTTTTTATCAGGCTTTCCACGGTCTGCAACTTGTTTTTGTCAAGGTCTTTGAAAACCCGCTTTAATCGGGCAATCTCTTTTTTGATCTTCTGTTCTTTCGTAAGCTCCTTCTTTGTCGCCACAAAAAACGCCCCCTTTCTGCACCGTCAACCACACCCCCCACGGGTACACCCGTTATGCGCGCGCCTGCGGAGTAAAATTAATCTCCCGCCCTCGGTGTTCCACCCTCCCTAATTCGGCGGCGAATGGGGGGGATATACAAGATTGCCGTTTGCGTCGAAAGAATAACGCTTCTTCCGTTCGCCTCTGTGGTGTTCCTTGTTGTGGCAATCTTGACAAAGCGCCTCCAAGTTATCCCATGAAAGCGCAATGTACGGATTGTTTATATTCTCCTTCGTCAAATAAATTTTGTGGTGTGCGATCTTCGCAACAACCGGATTGTCGGGCGTGGAACATCGTTCGCAAAGATAACCCTTCGATTGCAAGAAGCCTTCACGACACGCGCGCCACGCGTCCGAATTGTAGAACTGTTCAGCCCATGCCTTCACGCCTGCCGCCTCCTTTCGGGCAATAAAAAAAGCCCTCACGGGCGAACCCGCGAAGGCTTGTGAAGTGCGCTGTTTATTTGCATTTAATCAGCGTAATAATTATAGCATATATGGACGGTACACACAAGGGCGCGAAACGGGCGCGAAACGGGCATTTTTCGGCCTGTTTTAATCCGTTGCTTTGTCCCGCTCTTTCCGGTATGTACCCACGCCAACCGCCGCGGGCTTGCCGAACATGCACACGGCCATGTCATTAACGATTTTGTTTCGCCATCTGCGCGCGCTCTTCGCGTCGCGGATCAGCCCCATTCCCTCCAGCTCTGCGGCTATGGCTTCCCATGTGTACGGCTCCGCGCCTGCCGGACGCTCGTTGCCCTGCGCGTCCTCTCCGAAGTAATACATGCGGATCACATGGAATTCTTTTCGCTCTGCGAACAGCTTTACAACGCGGTCAATCTCTTCAAAGCGCGCCCGCGTCCTGTGGTAAGATATGATTTTATCCCGCTTCATTTCGTCAAGTATATCTTCCTCCGTGCGGTATGTGTACCCGCTCGAAGGGGAATAGCTTGAAATACTTGCGCTTCGGCCTTGAAGCTCCACATGTGTATATGCTTCATAATCGGCCACCAGCGCGGCCAGCTTTTTATAATTAAAAAGCAAACTTTCCATTGCGCGGAAATAATTTACTTCGCCGCCCATGCCGTCAATATAGGCCATAGAAGCGGTTTCCCGCGCAACCTCGTTTATCAGCTCCCGCACTTCGTCGGTAATCAAGCCCGTTGTTTTCTTGCCCATGTCTGAACCCTCGCTTTCCGTTTACTCTTCGTTGCCGCCATCTTCGGGCGGCGCGTCCGCTTCGTCCGAAAATACACGGACGATCGCGGCCACTTCGTCAAAATCCAGATACACGGGCTTGTTTTCGGTGATCCCGCTGATATTGTACCCCGTCACCTGTTCAAGCCCGTTCCTTTTCAGCGTGAATTTATCGCATTTCACCGTAAATTCCGCGCCGCTCTTCAAAATCACCCGCATAGACATTTTCGCCATGTTTAACCCTGCCTTTCTTCTGCCTGCGTACCTGCTATGATTTCATGCGTTGACGGCAAGAACACATTTCCCGCCGCCGAAAAATCCGCTTGTTTCTGCTCCCGCTCCTTCGCGCCGTCAACATGCCCGCGCAAAGCAGGGGAAAAGCAGGCGGCAAGGGCTGTCCCCATTGCGGCGAACATATCGCCAAAAGCGCGGGCGGCCTGCCGGGTCGTCCGGCCAGCCCTGCGCACCGCCGCGCCCATCTGCCAGAATGCCAGCGACGGACGCAAAGACAAAAACAGGGCTTCATACGATCCGAATTCGCCAACGCGGGCGGCCATGCGCGCCGCTTTGTCCCGCTGGATACCGTAAGACATAACCAGCTTCAAAAACCGCTTCTTTTTCAACCTTCTTCGCCTCCCATTGTCAAATACTCTGTAATCACCTTCGCGGCGGCTTCCCACCCCTTGCACAAGGCCACAAAATAGCCTTGTTTTTCTAAGCGAAGGATCGCCCCTGCGGGGGTTGAATGCAAATAGTGTTTTTCCCGTATCCAATCATCAACCGAAGTGTCGTGTTCAACATAAAGCCGAATTCCTTTTCGTTCCCCGTCCGCAAATATTCTCGCTTGTTCAATCATTCCCGCCGCCTCCTTTTTGCCGCTTTATCTTTTTTCATCGGCGCGGCCTTCCGGTGCAATTTTGCGTATATGTACGCGCCTGCCACAAAATCCGAATACCGCACGGCGCATTCGTTGAAGCTGTATTCAGGGAAAAGCGCGGCGAAGATTGCGGCGGGTTTCGCCTCGAAGTCTTCGGCCATCTGCTCCACCTTGCGGCGGCTTATTTTGGTATCGGCCTCCGTGATTTTCGGATCAACAAGGTTTTTACTTGCCGCCCACCGTTTGCCGCCGTTCGGCTCCTTCGTCATATAGCGCGCAAGGGCTTCTAATCCGTAATCGTCCGGTTGCAGGCGGCGGGCGTTTGCATACCCGCGGCCATTCCAAAGGGCTTCGGCTTTGTCCCGATCCATGCCGGACATAATGACATGATGGTGAACGCGCTTGCGCCGTCCATCTTTCCCGCCGAACTCGATCACATAGGCGTATTTCAATTCGGGAAGGCCATTCTTCCGGCGATACTCCCGCACCCTGCGAAGGTAATTCCGAATATCGCGGCGCGCCTGCTCTTCGTCCGGAACAAAGCCGTTTGAATATGTCAGCGTTACGCAAAGGTCTTCTTCCGTGAAATTCGCATTGATCTTCCGAATGAACTTCTTTTTTGCGTTTTTGTCATTCAGGTTCTTTTGTGCTTCCCGTGTTGTGTGCTTCTTTGCCTCCCGAACCTCGTTTTGCGTGTTCCATATCGGGAATATCTCAACTTCAAGCACATTTCCCGCCTTGATCGTGCGGGTACGGTAACGAAAAACATTCCTGTGCCGGAAGCGATCAAACGCCCTTTCGGTGTTCTCTCCGGAAAGGTCAAAGAGGAATTCATATTTTGCGCTGTTGTACGGCATGTTGTTTCCTCCCTGCTCGTGGTAAAGGTTTCACCCCCTCCCGTCCCCCTAAAGGGGGGAAGCAGGCTCAAAGGAATTGAACACGCAAGGCCGGAAGGTTTGTATTTATCCCCGCCGCCTTCCTGCTTCTATCACTCCGGCAACAACCCATCAAGGGCAAGCCGCTTTCGCGGTGCTGTCGCACCCTTGACAGCTTGCCGCCTCCGTGATCCTGATAAAGCAGGCGACGGGGAATTGAATACAAACCAGCACTTCCGGAATTCTGCTTTTCCGTCCATGTGTTAATACCCATTACAAGCCCGTAATACGCCGTGTTCCGGCGTTTCTTGACATTCTGCCGCCGCGGTGTTATACTGCTATTAGTTTGAATAGCTCTTTTCGCGGCGACGCGAAGGGGGAAAGGCGGCTTGCAGGCAACGCAAGCCGCCTTCTTCTTTTCTATCCGTTATTGAAGCCTGCGGCCTCCGTGTACTCTTCGCAAGGCTCTTCTTCCTTCGGCTTGAACCGAAGGCCATTCACGCACCCGATACACGGAAGCGGGCGCAAGCCGTCCGGTTGTGTGCCGTCGCGGTGCTTTTCGCATTCTTCCAGCCTGCCGCATGTATCGCACCAGCAACGGCGGCAATCCTGAATATCCGTTTTCAACTCCGGTTCTTCGTCTTCTTCATCGTGTACCAGCTCAACGCCGCCGTTTTCGGCGGCCAGCTCTTGCGCATAGGCGGCGAAGCCATCGGCTACGCCGCGGGCGAATGCGTCAGCCGCCGCCGCGCACGCGTGCGCAAGGTCAAAACCCATCGTGTGCGCCATTTCAACAAAGGCTTCTTCGTTGAAGGGCTTATTTTCTGCCACGGTGTCCACCGCCCTTCGTTCCTCTATAAATGCCAAGTGCCACGGCATACACGATCACGACCGCCGCGGAAAGGCAAACCACGCCGACAAGCGCATAAAAGGCGGCAACCATAAATTCAAACGCCGTCATTTTGAACCCGTCCTTTCCTATATATAATGTATAGGGGATAGGCCGCCCCATCGCGCGGGGCGGCCTTTTCTGTTATCCCTTGATAAGCTCGAACGCCTGCGCGTCGGTAAATCCGGCCTTTTTCAGCTCCGAATACCAGCCGTAAAGCTCCCGCGCCTCTTTCTGCTGTTCACTATGGTTTGTCAGCCATTCGGCAAGGCTTTTCCCGTTTTTGTGACTTTCTTCTTTTTCATCAATCACGGCGGGAATATCGAAGGCGGCGGCAATGTGCTTCATCATGTCCACCGCGTCCGCGCGCTTCTGGTCTTCGTCTTCCTGCTCCTTTTCGCGGGCGGCCTGCGCCTCCGCTTCGGCAAGAATGCCCTTCGGCTCTTCGCCTTCCCCGAAAATGGCCTTGTTCAAGCCTTCCGCAAGGGCTTTCCCGATCATTTCACCGAACGACGGCTTGCGCTCGTTCACTTCGCCTTCGTCATAAAATACCAAAATATCAGATTTCAGAGCGCAAAGCGGACGCACGCCCCAGTGGCCGAGGTACGCGCTGATGCGGTTCAACGCCCCCGAAGTGTTGACAAAGCGCACAAAACTTTTATAGCCGTTCCGCTCGGTTGAAAACGGGGTACAAGTCCAATAGTCTTCCGACGCTTTCGGAATAATTTTGCGGAATGCGCGGTACATCTGATCCGTGATAAGCCCGATCTTTGCACTGTCCGTGCCGTAATCGTCTAAACCGTCGTCGGAAGTCAGGTCAAGGGCGATCGGCACAAACGCTTCTTTGTCCGCACCCGCGGCGGCCAGCTCTTCCAGAAAATCACCGTTCAGGAAGGCGCGGACGGAAGAGGCGGCAAAATCGTTCTTGTTGTCCGTGTCGAAAGCCATGTACCGAACTTCGCCGTTTTCGTCCTTCAATACATCTTCCGCAAGGCAAAGCGACATATTCGGGCGTGCGTCCAGCACAACCCACTTCACACCGCCGTATGTAATGCGGCTTTCTGCGCCAAACTGTCCGATCTTTCCGGTTTTCAAAGTCTTTTCCATTTGAATAGCTCCTTTCAATTTTTCCAGCACCGCCAACACAAAGCGGGCGGCGCGTGATTGTGATATATCGGCTTTCAATTTTTCAAACGCAAGGGAAAGCCCCTGCGCTGTTTCTGCAATCGTGGGATTGTGGGCGGCCTGCTCCCGCTCGTTCAGTATGGTTCTTCGCCGCCTTCCCCGAAAAGGTCTTGCGCGATCCGGTTGTATTCCTCAAAAATCCGGTCAAAGGCGGCCTTCCACGCTTCGCCATGCTCCCGATCTTCCGGCGTGGCGACATGCGCCAATTCGTGCGCGAATATTTCAACGCCTGCCGCAATGGGGATTTCTCCGGATACCTCCACAACGGGCGGCGATCCGTCTTCCGGAAAGGTTGTCACCCCGCAAGCCGCGCCGCCGCTTCTGTCTTCTACCTCCGGCACAAAATAGGCCGCGTATTCCCGTTCGGGGTAAAGGTTCTTGAAGGCCAGCGCAACCAGCGCGAACGGATCGTTTGCAAAGGACGATACCAGCCGCCCCGCTCCCGCGGTCAACATTTCTTCCCGCCGTGGCGATATGGGCGGGTTTTGTTGTATTCGTGCTTGATCCGTATAGCCTCTTCAATGTCAATTCCGGCGTGCCCGCAATAGTCCAGAATGCGGATCACGCAATCGGCCAATTCCACCGCCACGCCTTCCGGCTTTTTACTCTGTGCCGAACAAGGCGCGTCCGGTTTTTCCGGATTGTATGGCCTGCTTCCGCAATGCGCGCTTCCGTCTTCTTCACAACATACCCCGCCAGCATTGCACGGGAAGTATAGAACAGGCCGCCCGCTCCGGTATTCTTCCAAAGCCTCCGCAAGCTCCGAAACGCAAAGCATAAGGATTTCGGGCAATTCCCGTTCCTGCTCCCACCAGCCATGCGCAACGGCATTTTCATGTACCGCCGCGGCAAGCTCGTTCAATCCCTGTTTTTCCATCGTCTGAACTGCTCCTTTCAAATTCGGCGCGTTTCATACGCCTTTTTCAACGCCTCTTGCCCTCTGCTCATAATAGAAGGGGAAGCGATACCCAAAAGGGCGTTTACAAGCGTTCGGCACGCTATGTATTCGTTATCCCGCTTTTCGATCCAAAACGCCGCGGTTTTGAACTTGTCTGTTTTGATCCTTCTGATTTTCAGCATTGCGCACCCTCTCTTCCTGTTCGGCCTCTTTCACGCATTCGCATGTTTCGCCATAGTCAAGGTGACTTCCGCACCGATCGCAAACCTTGTATTTCACGATTTCACCGCCTTTCCGTTATAAATCACCAGCATAGAGGGGAAGGGCGCGGGATCGGCGGCGTTGCCGTCGTCGTCCGTAAACCGAAGCCGCCCACGAATAAAGCGAATTTCCGCTTTGTGGTATATAAAATCGTGGAAATAGCTTGTATCGGTGCGCGCTGGAATAAGAAGAACAATCGGCGTTCCGGCCTGCGCCTCTTCGTATGCCTTTTGAACCCATTTGCCGATTTCACGCCCATACGGGGGATTGCAAAATACTGTACCCCCCCCCGCAACCTTCCAAGAGGATTTAAGCCCGTCCGTTTCCGGCGTGAAATATAGCGGGCATTTTGCCGTTTTATCCGTGGCCGCCGCGTCCAGCGTGAAGGAAAATTCTTCGTTCAGCTTGTCGAAGAAGTCTTGTGGCGTACACCAGCACATATTTTTAGAGGATAACAAAGCCTTGTTCATGCGCCCGCCCTCGCTTTCTGCAATTCTCGTTCAAGGCGTTCAACCTTCCGGCGCAAGGCGCGGTTGTCGGCGTTCACCCGCTCGATCTCTGCGGCCAGCTTGTCCGCGGCGGTGTCCGTTTCCTTTTGATAATCGCAAGGGCGCACAACTTCGCAAATATAAACCGTCTTGCCCGATCCGGAAAAATTGCTTTTCGTTTCCTCCGTCTGCAACACAATGTCGCGCGTGGCGCGGATTTCATCAAGCGACATCAGCACAAAGCGGGAATGCCTCTGCGTCCTAATCATCGTCGCCCGCCTCGCTTTCCGGTTCAATGATTGCCCCCGTTTCCGGATCAACCTTGAATTGCCCCGCGCTCTCTGCGGCGGCCTGCCGCTCCCGCTCCTGTTCCCGAAGGTCAAGAGAAACGGCGCATTGCCGCGTCAGCTCTTGCAGGCGTTGGACGAATTGCGCGCTTATAACATCACACGGCATAATTACCGCTTGAAGCAGGAAGCCCGCTTTTGCCACGATATACGGCGCGCCGAAAGGCGTTACCCGCTCGTAAAGCTCCAATACATCAAGCACATCTGAAACGGGCGACAAATAGCGGCTTTCGATGAAAACCAGCCCGCGGCGTGTCTGCAAGGGTTTCAAGGTCTTTCCGCTATACACAATCGAAAGGTTGCCTTGTTCAATGATCTTTTCGGTTGCGTCGGTGTCCTCGAAGCTGATCCCCTCCGGAATGTCACGATACCGCACAAGCCAGTCTTCGCGCTGTTTCTCCGGCACATCGAAGATCGTTAAAATGCTTTCTTCGTCCAGCTCCGGAAGGCCGGAAATAGGATAAACCGCGCTTCCGTCGCCTATGTACTGCGATATTGTGCCGCTATCGCTGTATCGGTTGAATAAAACAACCTGTTTGTTTTTCTTGCATATCGCGGCAATGCTCTTTATCTTCATTTGCGGCGGCCTCCTTTCCGGAAGTCCCGCACGGTATCGCGGATCGTGGTTTCCGTCAGATACCAGAACAGCGGCAACCCTAAAAGCAACGCTTCACCGCCGATCGCCTCGTATCCGCGTTCGGCAAGGGCGTACCCCTGCCCCCAACGGAAGAGAAGAACGCCCGCCGCGGTAAGGGCGGCGTATTTCAGGACGGCAAAGGCAACATTCGCCGTCAATGTGCTTCCCGCTACCCGAAGAGGGCGGGAACGGCGGTGCGTGGCCGCCCGTGTGTTTTGAATAGCTCTTTGCATGTGTGATCCTCCTTTACTCGGTTTCGCCTGCGGCAATGGCCTTCCGTAATGTGTGCCGCTCCATACCTTCGGCCATCAACCCCACTTTCATATAGCGGGCTTTTTCTTCCGGTGAAAGCTCTTCAATGTCCCGCGGTTTCGCTTTGTCTTCGGACGGGAAAAGATTGTTTTTGCACGCAAAAGCCGAATAGAATATTTCAAGCTCTTCTTCCATTGCCGCCCTGAAAAATGCGTAATTCGCTTCAATTTCCAACCGTTCCGCGGCGGTGCACTCCGTCCCCATCTTTTTTCGCTTGCGTCCGCTGTATGTGCCAACGCACCCGAAGCCGCCCGCACCTGTCACCATATAAATGATCTGGTTCAGCAACCGCCGTTCGGTTTCTTGACTGTACGGGAACCATGCTGTTTCGCGGCGTTCCTCTTCAAGATCGGTTTCGCTGATCCCGTATTGCTCCATCAGGCGGGCAAGAAGGGTTTGTGCGCTCTCGCGCTCTCCGTCAGCGCCCCGATCGGCAAGGGCTTTTATTTTCTTCAAAAGCTCCGCTTTGTTTGACATTCCCGCCGCCCCCCTTAATACTTGCCGTAAACGATCACGGCCATATATGGGCAATCGGTTTTCGTGGCGGTTACAATGGCCGTATTGATCCACGATACCCGCAAGAAGTCGCGCGCCGTCCTCTTTGCCAGCCTCCACACCGCCCGCGCGTCGTCGCCGCCAAACTCTGCGACGGCTTCAAGGCTGAATTCGCACACCTTGACGATCCTTCCGTAAGGCTTGCGGGCGGGGCGTTCCTTCATGTATTCTTTGTTGCCTTCTTTGCACTTGATAATTTCGATCGGGCGGGGGAACTGCCAGCCGCCGCCCTGCTTGTCCTGCTTCTGCTTCGACATAGTTTGAATAGCTCCTTTCGTTTAACTGCTGTATGGATTTTTCAAACTCCAATCCCAAAACACGCCGCCTTCGTATTCCGTCCGGAAATGGTTTACTTTGCCGTCGCCTGTGAAGAAGACATATTCAGCGGGAAGGACGCGGCCAACCTCGCCGCCTTCCCGTTTTTCCCGCTCCCACCGTATCAGCACATCGACGGCAATCGCCTTGAATTCCTCCGTTGCCGGATAGTCCGGCGAATATCCGGCGAATTGGTGCGGCTGTGTTACTACTTCGGCCACGGTGTCCGGCCAGCCTTCCGCGTCAACGCGGTTCAGGACGCACCACACAACCGCCGCTTTGTGCATATCCGAAGGAATGCCGCGGGCTTCGCCCCATATCACGCGCGCCAGCATTTCAACTTCCGCTTCGTCCGGTATGTACGGGGCGGGCGTAGGTTTCAGCGTGGCCGCCGCGGGCGTGTCCAGTTTGTCCCGCTCGGCCTCTTCAAGCGTAGGCGCGGGCAACGCTTGATCCTGCCCGCTGTGGCTGTCCTCCTCCATCGGAACCACCGCCGCAACCGCTACGGCGAAGGCGCACCCTACAACCGCCACGGCCAGAAGCAGGAAGGGAAGAGGCGAACGGCGGCGCGGCCTGCGCCACTTCATTGCGTGCCCTCCCGTGCGGCCTGCATAAGCGCGCACCCTCCGCAATACTCCTTCCTGATTTCTGCATTGTTTTTCATTGTATACCCCCTTAAAAAACAAGCCCTTTCAGGCGTTCAAGCTCTGCTTCGCACTCTCGAACTGTTTTCAATGCTTCGTCGCGTGCTTCCGCGCAATTCTTCACCATCTTTTCGCGTTGCTCATTTAATATGAAGCGGCGCGCACCGTCCAACGAAAGCGGCAACAATTCTTCTCGGAACTCTACCGCCGCCGAAAGAAGCACCCCGCGGCCTGCGCTCCATTTATACCGTTTATCTCTCTTCAATTCGGCTTTGATCTTCGCTATGTCGTCATAAAGGGATACGCCGCTTTCTTTTATCATGTCGGGCTTTATGCCCCACACGGACGGGCAAAGCTCTGTGATCCCTCTTTCCTCAAACTCTGCGGCGATCTCTCCGTTGATCCACGAATGAAATTCCGTGCCTTCATACTTTCGGCCAGCAAGTCCGGAAAGCCGCTTGTTTATAGCCTCTTGAAGCTCGGCAACCGTAAATTGTTTGTTTTTCATAGTTTGAATAGCTCCTTTCGCGCCTATCGCGCTTTCAGATTTAACCACCATTCCGGACTATTCCGGAACTTCTCATGCGGACAATATGTGCAATCCGTAGAAGGGCATTTCCGGCAATACCGCTTGTGAAATTCATCGTCCCACGGCCCTTCTAAAATCGGCAACCCCCGAAGGAACGCCCCAAGCCCCGCGGGGGATTGCGTCAGCTTTTCAAAATTAGTCACCGCCAAAACCTCCCTGTTCAGCCCCGCCGCTTGCCTGTGCCGCCCCGCGGCGGCCTCTGCGCTTGAAGTTTTCCCGAACCACCGCTTGCGCCCGCTCTGCGCTGTAAATCTCGCGTTGCGCCGCGTCCACTTCTCCGGTATAGCCTCGTTGCAATTCGTGGTAGATCGTCGCGGTATGCACGCCAAGCCGCGCGGCGATTTCAAGCGGGCGATCCCCGCGGGCGTGCCACGCCTCGATCTTCTTCCGATCCTCAAAATCCAGATACCTATAATTTCCCGCCATGTCTTCACCCCGTTTCTATTGCGGTTTATCGTGGTTTGTGGTATAAAAAAATAAATGCGGAGGGCTCGAAGCTCCCCGAAAATAGGGGGCTTGTCCTTTCGCATTTAATATTACAACCCACAAAGTCCGGAAAATCGGGCAAAAAAGCTTGCAAATGGGAGTGATGTATGGTACACTAATCCTTGCGTGACTGCGCTTTTGATATGCGATGATGCGGGAGGTGGCCGCCGAGCTGCTGTGACGACAGCGGCTCAGACGGGGAATTTCCGCGGAGTATGTCCGATTTGAAACCGGGCGGCTTTGAACTGCAACCGGCGCCGACCCCCACGGGAATGGCTGCGGCGAGTGCATTAAAAGGTCCCGGATGGCTCCGAATCCTTTTGCGAAAAGGGTTGGGAAGCGTCCGGATTTCTTTATGCGATGCCGCGGAACACCCGGCAGGGTTTGCAAAGAAAGCAGGGCAAAAACCGTCGCCTGAGTAAACTAAAAAACAGGAGGCGATGCAAAGTGGCAGTCAAGGAAAAAATCAGAATCAGACTGAGAGGCTATGATGCCCAGCTGGTGGATACCGCAGCAGAGAAGATCGTGGAGACCGCGAAGCGCACAGGCGCCCGCGTATCCGGTCCGATCCCGCTGCCCACCGAAAAGGAGATCGTGACCATCCTGCGTGCCGTCCATAAGTACAAGGACAGCCGCGAGCAGTTTGAGATGAGAACCCACAAGCGGCTCATTGACATCCTCAGACCTTCCAACAAGACGGTGGAAGCGCTGACCGGTCTGGAGCTGCCCGCCGGCGTAGAGATCGAAATCAAGCTGTAAAAACGGCTTGGACCGATACCCGGCACCTGCCGCCGAAAGGCGGGTAAGGTCATGTCGGCCGACCCGAACATAATTTGGCCGACCAATAACCGAACAGGAGGAACACACAAATGCAAAAATGTATCATCGGCAAGAAGATCGGTATGACCCAGCTCTTTGACGAAAAGGGCAATGTAGTACCGGTAACGGTCGTAGAGGCCGGCCCCTGCGTGGTAGTGCAGAAGAAGACAATCGAAAACGACGGTTATGAGGCCGTGCAGATCGGTTTTGGCGCACTGAGCGACAAGAGAGCCACCAAAGCGATCAAGGGCCACTTTGCCAAGGCTGATGTAGCCTTGAAAAAGACCCTGAAAGAATTCCGTCTGGACGATATCGCCGCCCTGAATGTCGGCGACATCATCAAAGCAGATACCTTTGCCGCGGGCGACGCGGTGGATGTCTGCGGTACTTCCAAAGGTAAAGGCTACGCGGGCGTAATCAAGCGCTTCAATGCCCACTCCCTGAAGGATACCCACGGTACCGGCCCCGTTCATCGTCATGCCGGTTCCAACGGCGCCTGCTCCGACCCCAGCCGTGTAATGAAGGGCAAGAAGCTGCCCGGCCACCTGGGTGCTGAGCGCGTGACCGTACAGAATCTGGCTGTCGTGAAGATCGATGCCGAGAACAACCTCATCGCCATCAAGGGTGCTATCCCCGGCGCTAAGGGCGGCATTGTTACCATCACCGACTCCGTGAAGGCTTAACAGGAAGGAGGATACGAAGAATGGCTAAGGTTACAATTTACGATATGACCGGCAAGAGCGTCGGCGAGCGTGAGCTGAACGACGCGATCTTTGCGGTGACTCCTAACAAGGCAGTCCTGCACGAAGTGGTCAAGAATTATCTGGCGAACCAGCGTCAGGGCACCCAGTCCACCTTGACCCGGACCGAGGTTTCCGGCGGCGGCAAAAAGCCCTGGCGTCAGAAGGGTACCGGTCATGCCCGTCAGGGTTCGACCCGTGCTCCCCAGTGGACTCACGGCGGCGTGGCGCTGGGCCCCAAGCCCCGTTCCTACCGCTACACCATCAACCGCAAGATGAAGGTCGTTGGCCTGAAGAGCGCTCTTTCCGCCAAGGTTGCCGAGAATGAGCTGATTCTGGTAGACGCCATCAAGGTAGATGAGTACAAGACCAAGACCGTAGTAAACATGCTGAAGGCGCTGGGCGCTGAGGGCAAGGCTCTCATCGTGACCGACACCGTGAACAAGACCCTGGTTGGTTCCGCCAATAACATCCCCGGCGTAAAGACCAGCATTGTGGGCGAGATGAACACCTACGATGTGCTCAACTCCCGCAAGATGATCCTGACCGTGGCTGCGGTAGATAAACTGGAGGAGGTGTACGCGAAATGAAAATGATCCAGGATATTATCGTTGCCCCCATCGTGACCGAGAGCTCCATGGAAGCGATGCAGCACAAGAAGTACACCTTTAAGGTGATGAAGACCGCCAACAAGGTGGAGATCGCCAAGGCAGTAGAGGCGATGTTCCCAGGCACCAAGGTAGCTGCCGTAAACACCATGAACTGCGACGGCAAGCTGAAGAGAATGGGCCGCTATCAGGGCTATACCGCCAGCTACAAGAAGGCGATCGTGACCCTGACCGAGGATTCCAAGACCATCGAGTTCTTTGAGAGCATGCGCTAAGGCACCGCTCCCCGGGGTTTCAGTCCCCGCTGTGTAAGAACATCTTATTGTATGGAGCCTGCTCCGGCTCCGCTAAAATCTACAAAGGAGAGGAATTAAAATGGCTATTAAACGCTATAAGCCCACGACTCCCGGTCGCCGCGGCATGACCGTGACCGACTATTCCGGGCTTTCCAAGGTAGCCCCCGAGAAATCCCTGCTGGAACCGGTGAAGAAGCATTCCGGCCGCAACAATACCGGCCGCATCACCGTGCGTCACCAGGGCGGCGGCAACCGTCGCAAATATCGTGTGATCGACTTCAAGCGCGAGAAGCTGGATATGCCCGCTACCGTGCTGACGCTGGAGTACGATCCCAACCGTTCCGCTCATATCGCACTGGTGCAGTATGAGGACGGCGAGAAGCGCTACATTCTGGCGCCTGTTGGTCTGAAGGTCGGCGACACTGTTGTTTCCGGTCCCAATGCAGACATCAAGCCCGGCAACGCGCTGCCCCTGGCGAACATCCCCGTAGGTACCGTCATCCACAATGTGGAGCTGTACCCCGGTAAGGGCGCTCAGCTGGCCCGCGCCGCTGGCAACATGGCCCAGCTGATGGCCAAGGAAGGCAAGTACGGCATGATCCGTCTGCCCAGCGGCGAGCTGCGCAATGTGCAGCTGAACTGCATGGCTACCATTGGCCAGGTAGGCAACATCGACCACGAGAATGTGAACATCGGTAAGGCCGGCCGCACCCGTCATATGGGTATCCGTCCCACCGTACGCGGTTCCGTAATGAACCCATGCGACCATCCCCACGGTGGTGGTGAGGGCCGCGCGCCCATCGGCCGTCCCGGCCCTGTGACCCCCTGGGGCAAGCCCGCGCTGGGTTACAAGACCCGCGACAAGCACAAGGCCTCTGACAAGTTCATCGTCAAGCGCCGCAACGCGAAATAACCGCGAGGAAAGGAGGATATTGAACTATGAGCAGAAGTATCAAAAAAGGACCTTTTGTGCAGCCTAAGCTGCTGGCAAGAGTACAAGCCATGAACGAGGCGGGCGAAAAGCGCGTCCTCAAGACCTGGAGCCGTGCCTCCACAATATTCCCTGACTTCGTCGGTCACACCTTTGCTGTGCATGACGGACGCAAGCATGTACCGGTATATGTCACCGAGGATATGGTTGGCCACAAGCTGGGCGAATTTGCCCCCACCCGTACCTTCCGCGGCCACGCCGGCGCCAAGAAATCTTAAAATAGGACCGAAAGGAGGAAAAACACATGGAAGCTAAGGCTTATCTCAGACATGCACGCATCTCGCCCCGCAAGGTACAGATCGTGCTGGATCTGATCCGCAACAAGCCTGTTGAAGAAGCGACCGCTATCCTGGCCCTGACCCCCAAGGCAGCCTGTGAGCCCTTGGCCAAGCTGCTGAAGAGCGCCATTGCCAACGCGGAGAACAACTTTAACATGGACAAGAAGAATCTTTATGTCGCAGAGTGTTTTGTCTGCCCCGGTCCTATGCTCAAGAGAATTCGTCCCAGAGCACAGGGCAGAGCATTCCGCGTGATGAAGAGAACCTCTCACGTGACTATGGTTCTGCGTGAAAAAGAATAAGCTGAAAGAAGGAGGTAAACTATGGGACAGAAAGTAAATCCCCACGGTCTTCGCGTGGGCGTAATCAAGGATTGGGATTCCCGCTGGTTTGCTCGTGATAACGCTTTCGGCGATATCTTGGTCGAGGACTATAACCTGCGTAAATTCCTGAAGAAGAAACTGTATGATGCCGGCGTTCCCAAGATTGAGATCGAGAGAACCGCCGATAAGGTTCGCATCAACATCCACTGTGCCCGTCCCGGTATCGTTATCGGTAAGGGCGGCGCGGAGATTGAAAAGCTGCGCGCTGAGTGCGAGGCCCTGGTAAACAAGGGCAAGACACAGAAGCTGACCGTACTGCCTCTGGGCGTGATCGAGGTAAAGAGCCCCGATAAGAACGCTCAGCTGGTCGCCGAGAACATTGCTGCCCAGCTGGAGGGTCGTGTATCCTTCCGCCGTGCCATGAAGCAGGCCATCGGCCGCGCCATGAAGCCCATGGGCCGCGAGCCCGGCGCCAAGGGCATCAAGACCCAGTGCTCGGGTCGTCTGGGCGGTGCTGAAATCGCCCGTGTAGAGCAGTACCATGAGGGTACTATCCCGCTGCAGACCCTGCGTGCCGATATCGACTACGGCTTTGCAGAGGCTGCCACCACCTACGGCCGCATCGGTGTAAAGGTTTGGATCTATGCCGGTGAGGTGCTGCAGGACCGTAAGCCCAAGAAGGAAGGAGGCCGCAAGTAATGCTGTTGCCCAAAAGAGTAAAATATCGTCGCGTTCAGCGCGGTCGTCTGACCGGTAAGGCACTGCGCGGCAACACCATCTCCAATGGTGAGTATGGTCTGCAGGCTCTGGAGCCCGCCTGGATCACTTCCAACCAGATCGAGGCCGCCCGTATCGCCATGACCCGTTACATCAAGCGTGGCGGTCAGGTATGGATCAAGATCTTCCCCGATAAGCCCGTAACCGCCAAGCCCGCTGAGACCCGAATGGGTTCCGGTAAGGGCAGCCCTGAGTACTGGGTAGCGGTCGTTAAGCCCGGCCGCATCCTGTTTGAGATGGGCGGCGTAGACGAGAGCATTGCCCGCGAGGCCATGCGTCTGGCTATGCACAAGCTGCCGATCAAGTGCAAATTTGTAAAGAAAGAAACCGAAGGGAGTGAAGAATAATGAAGGCTACCGAAATCAGAGCACTTTCTGCTCAGGATCTGAACAAAAAGCTTGCTGACCTGAAGACCGAGCTTTTCAATCTTCGCTTCCAGCACGCCGTAAACCAGCTGGATAACCCGCTGCGTCTTGTAGAGGTCAAGAAGGATATTGCCCGCGTAAAGACCGTGCTGAAGGAAAAAGAGCTGGAGACTAAGTAAGGAGAAAGGAGGATATCCTGATGAGCGAAAGAAACCTGAGAAAAACCAGAACGGGCATGGTCGTTTCCGATAAGATGGACAAGACCGTAGTGGTCGCCGTTATCGATAATGTTCGTCACCCGCTGTACAAGAAGATCGTAAAGCGCACTGTAAAATTTAAGGCGCACGATGAGCAGAACGCCTGCGGTATCGGCGATACCGTCATGATCATGGAGACCCGTCCTATCTCCAAGGATAAGAGATGGCGCGTGGTAGAGATCATCGAGAAGGCGAAATAAGCCTTTTGGGATCTGCTGCAAGCAAATTTGTATCAATCTATTTAACATGGATAGAACCGTGCAGAGAAGCTGCACGAGTCTTTGAAAGGAGGAACGCTCTGTGATTCAGATGCAGACCTATCTCAAGGTAGCTGATAACACCGGCGCGAAGGAGCTTATGTGTATCCGCGTGCTGGGCGGCTCCCGCAAGAGATATGCCAATATCGGCGATGTAGTCGTGGCTTCCGTCAAGAAGGCAGCCCCCGGCGGCACCGTCAAGAAGGGCGAAGTAGTCCGTGCCGTAATCGTACGCTCCGCGAAGGGGCTGCGCCGGGAAGACGGCACTTATATCCGCTTTGATGAAAACGCAGCCGTTATCATCAAGGAGGACAAAAATCCCCGTGGTACCCGTATCTTTGGGCCAGTAGCCAGAGAGCTGAGAGAAAAGGATTACACCAAGATCCTGTCCCTCGCTCCGGAAGTTCTGTAAGGAGGTGTCGCAAAGTATGAATCATATTCATGTAAAGACCGGCGACACTGTCGTCATGCTCTCCGGTAAGGATAAGGGCAAGCAGGGCAAAGTTCTGCAGGTAAGCCCCAAAGAGCAGAAGGTCATAGTAGAGGGCCTGAACATGGTAACCAAGCATGTGAAGCCCCGTAAGCAGGGTGATCCCGCTGGTATTATGAAGGCGGAATCCGCTGTATACGCCTGCAAAGTAATGGCTGTTTGCCCCAAGTGCGGCAAGGCGACCCGCCTGGCCCATAAGATCGAGGGCGACACCAAGACCCGTGTGTGCAAGCACTGCGGCGCATCTTATTAAGAAGGAGGATAATCATGGCACGTTTGAAAGAATTCTACAAGAGTGATGTAGCCCCTGCGATGATGAGCAAGTTCGGCTACAAGAGTGTTATGCAGATCCCCAAGCTGGATAAGGTCGTCATCAATGTTGGCTGCGGTGAGTTGAAGGATAACCCCAAGATGCTGGATGCGATCATCGGCGACCTGGGCAAGATCACCGGCCAGAAGGCTATGCCCTGCAAAGCACACAAGTCCGTTGCAAACTTTAAGCTGCGTGAAGGCATGGTCATTGGCGCTAAGGTGACCCTGCGCGGCGAGAGAATGTACGAGTTCGTGGATAAGCTGTTCAACATTGCTCTGCCCCGTGTACGCGACTTCCGCGGCATTAACGGCAACAGCTTTGATGGCCGTGGCGACTATAACCTCGGTATCCGTGAGCAGCTGATCTTCCCCGAGATCGAGTACGATAAGATCGATAAGGTCCGCGGCATGGACATCACCTTTGTTACCACCGCCAAGACCGATGAAGAAGCCAAAGAGCTGCTGACCCTGATGGGCGCGCCCTTTGAGAAGTAAGGAGGTAGAGAAGAATGGCAAAACTGTCGATGAAACTCAAGCAGCAGGCTCCCGCTAAGTTCTCTACCAGAGCTTACAACCGCTGCAAGATCTGCGGCCGCCCCCACGCTTACCTGCGTAAGTACGGGATCTGCCGTATCTGTTTCCGCGAGCTGGCCTATAAGGGCCAGATCCCCGGCGTAAAGAAAGCAAGCTGGTAATAGAAAGAAGGAGGTTGACCTATGTATATCACTGATACGATTGCTGATATGCTGACTCGCATCCGCAATGCGAACAGCGCCAAGCACGACACTGTTGATATTCCTGCGTCAAAGATGAAGACTTCTATTGCTCAGATTCTTCTTGACGAGGGTTATATCAAGGCTTTCACCGTAGTAGACGATGGAAAGCAGGGCATTATCCGTATTACCCTAAAATACGGCGCCAATAAGACCCCGGTTATCCAGGGGCTGCGCAGAGTATCCAAGCCCGGCCTGCGTATTTATACAAGCTGTGAGGACTGCCCCAAGGTCATGAAGGGCCTGGGTGTTGCGATCCTCTCCACTTCCAAGGGCGTCATCACCGATAAAGAGGCTCGTAAGCTGAATGTCGGCGGCGAAGTCCTGGCGTTCATCTGGTAAGGAGGGAAAGTAGAATGAGCAGAATTGGTAATAAGCCCATCGAAATCCCCGCCGGCATTGATGTAAAGGTAGAGGGCAACACCGTTACCGTCAGCGGTAAGGGCATCACCCTGAGCCAGACCATCGACAGCCGCATCGGAGTAAAGATGGACGGCAATGTAATGCACATTACCCGTGCAAACGAAGAAAAAGAGACCAAGAGCATGCACGGCCTGTACCGCGCGCTGATCCACAATATGGTGGAGGGCATCGATAAGGGCTTCTCCAAGGAGCTGGAGATCAACGGCGTAGGTTACCGTGCTGCCAAGCAGGGCAACGAGCTGGTAATGAACCTGGGTTATTCTCATCAGGTAGTAGTACCGGAGATCCCCGGCATCACCATCGAAGTACCCGCTCCCAACAAAGTGATCGTAAAAGGCGCTGACAAGCAGGCCGTAGGCCAGTTTGCCGCGGAGATCCGCGAGAAGCGTCCCCCCGAGCCTTATAAGGGCAAGGGCATCAAATATGTCGACGAGGTTATCATCCGCAAGGAAGGTAAAGCCGGCAAGGGTAAATAAGGAAGGAGGAGTATCTGAATGGTTACAAAAGTTGATAGCAAGAAGAACCGTCTTAAAAGACGCGCCAGAGTACGCGGCAAAGTGTACGGTACTGCCCAGCGTCCCAGACTGGCCGTTTTCCGCTCCGCCAACCACATTTATGCTCAGGTCATCAATGATGATCTTGGCGTAACTCTGGCTGCTGCTTCCAGCATGGATAAGGGCTTTGACGGCTACGGCGGCAACAAGGAAGGCGCCCGCAAGGTAGGTCTTGCGATTGCTGAGGCTGCCAAGAAGGCAAACATCGAAGAGGTCGTATTTGACCGCGGCGGCTTTGTATATCATGGCCGTGTGGCAGAGCTGGCCGAGGGCGCCCGTGAAGGCGGCCTGAAATTCTAAGAGAGGAGGGACACTTTTGGCTCGTATTGATGCATCTAAACTGGATCTGCAGGAGAAGGTCGTACACATCGGCCGCGTCTCCAAAACCGTCAAGGGCGGTCGTATCTACAAGTTCGCTGCACTGGTAGTCGTGGGTGACGGCAACGGTACCATTGGTTTTGGTATTGGTAAAGCCGGCGAAGTCCCGGACGCTATCCGCAAGGGCATTGAAGATGCGAAGAAGAACATGGTTAAAGTTTCCCTCAAGGGAACCACCATCCCGCACGAGATCATCGGCAAATTTGGCGCCGGTGAGGTACTGATGAAGCCCGCTCCCCAGGGTACCGGCGTAATTGCTGGCGGCGCTGTGCGTGCCGTACTGGAGGTTGCCGGTATCAGCGATATCCGTACCAAGTGCCTGCGTTCCAACAACCCCTGCAATGTTGTTACCGCTACCTTCGAGGGCCTGAAGGCCCTGCGCACCGTAGAGGAAGTTGCGGCGGTCCGTGGCAAGGACGCAAAAGAAATTCTGGGTTAAGGAGGTAAGCGAACATGGAAAAGACCCTGAAGATCAAGCTGGTAAAGAGCCTGAACGGCCGGCTGGAGAAGCAGATCACCACCGCTTACTCCCTGGGCCTCAAAAAGATCGGTCAGACCACTGAGCAGCCCGATAACGCTGCTACCCGTGGTAAGATCAAGACCATTATCCACCTCATTGAGGTAACTGAATAAGCGAGGAGGTGCAGCGAACATGAAACTGAATGAGCTTTCTCCGGCTGCCGGCAGCACCCATAAGGGCTACCGTGTAGGCCGTGGCGCTGGCTCTGGCAACGGCAAAACCGCCGGCAAGGGCCACAAGGGCCAGAACGCCCGCTCCGGCGGCGGTGTACGCCCCGGCTTTGAGGGCGGCCAGATGCCCCTGCAGAGACGAATCCCCAAGCGCGGATTCAAGAACATCTTTGCGACCAAGTACGCCAGCGTGAATGTAGAGGTCCTCTCCCGCTTTGAGGACGGCGCCGTGGTAGATACCAAGGCACTGCAGGATGCAGGCATCGTAAAAAAGACCTATGACGGTGTGAAATTCCTGGGCCGCGGTGAGGTGACCAAGAAGCTGACCGTTAAAGCAGCCGCTTTCTCCGAAGGTGCTAAGAGCAAGATTGAGGCAGCCGGCGGAAAGGCAGAGGTGGTATAATGTTCCAGACATTACGGAACGCATGGAAAATTGAGGATCTCCGCAAGAAGCTCCTGTTTACCCTGCTGATTCTAGTAATCGTACGGCTTGGCTGTGCCATTCCCGTGCCGTTTCTGGATCCCAGCCGACTGCAGGAGATGCTGGACAGCACCCAGGGCAACCTGCTGGGTTACCTGAACCTGCTGACCGGTGGCGCCTTTGCCGAGGCGACCCTCTTTGCTCTGGGCGTATCACCCTATATCACAGCGTCCATTGTCATTCAGCTGCTTACCGTTGCTATTCCCTCCCTGGAGCGGATGGCAAAGGAAGGCCCTGAAGGACAGAAGAAGATCAAGAAGATCACCCGTTATTCCACCATTGGTCTGGCTATTCTGCAGGCGTACGCATACTACACCCTGCTGCGCAGCAGCCAGTTCAATGCCGTGAAATACACCACCGGCGCTGCCGCGTGGATCAGCGGTATTGCCATTGTGCTGGCCTTTAGTGCCGGCGCCATGCTGGTAGTATGGCTGGGCGAGCGCATCGATGAAAAGGGTATCGGCAACGGTATTTCCCTTATCCTGTTCGCGGGCATCGTGGCGCGTATCCCCACCCTCATCACCAGACTGATCACCTATATCCAGCTGGGCGAGTTCTATCCCCAGTACTATGTATGGGTGCCGCTGGTTGTGATCCTTTTCATCGCGATGATCGCGTTCATCGTGCTGATGAACGGTGCCGAGCGCCGTATCCCCGTACAGTATGCCAAGCGGATCGTGGGCCGGAAGCAGTACGGCGGCCAGAATACCTACATGCCCATTAAGGTAAACATGAGCGGTGTTCTGCCCATCATCTTTGCTTCCACCTTCCTGGCGATCCCCGGTACCATTGTTGGCTTTGTAGATCCCAATGCGGAGGGCGGCTTTGCGAAGTTTATCTCCAATGTGTTCTCCACCAACAGCATCTGGTACGCTATTCTGTACTTTATTCTCATCATCCTGTTTAACTACTTCTATATCGCGATCCAGTACAATCCCATCGAGATGGCCAATAACATCCGCAAGAACAACGGCGCCATCCCCGGCATCCGCCCCGGAAAGCCTACCTCTGATTTCATCAGCCGTATCATTTCCAAGACGACCCTAACCGGTGCGCTGATGCTGGCGGTCATCGCCATCCTGCCCATCATCCTGGGCGCAGTGGCGAACATGAACATCTCCATGGGCGGTACTTCTATCATCATCGTGGTAGGTGTAGCACTGGATACGGCCCGCAGTCTGGAATCCCAGATGATGATGCGCCACTATAAGGGCTTCCTGGAATAAGCCCCGACAAGAGGAAACAGAATCATGATGAAATTGATTATGTTTGGCCCTCCCGGAGCCGGCAAGGGCACCCAAGCGGATATCCTGGGCCGACGCTACGGGATCAAAAAGATCTCCACCGGAGACGCGCTGCGTGATGTGATCCGCAGCGGCTCCGAGCTGGGAGAGCAGGTGAAAGACCTGATGGACCAGGGAAAATTTGTGCCGGATGAAATCGTAACCGAGATCATTCGCGACAGAGTTTCCTCCCCCGACTGCGCCAACGGATTCATCCTGGATGGGTTCCCCCGGAACCTGGCCCAGGCCGAGGCGCTGGTGGATATGGGCATCAAGGTGAATAAAGCCTTGCTGATCGATGTACCGGACGAGGTACTGGTAGACCGGGTACAGGGGCGCGTGATGTGCGACAAGTGCGGCGCCAGCTACCACCTGAAGAACAACCCCCCCGCCGTGGAGGGTGTGTGCGACAAGTGCGGCGGCCACCTGGAGGCACGCAGTGACGACCGGCCCGAGACCGTTCAGGCCCGCCTGAAGGTTTACCATGAACTGACGGACCCTGTGGTGGATTTCTACCGCAATCGCGGCGTTCTTTCGGAGATTGACGGAACGGCGAGCATTGAAAACGCGACAGCGGAGATCCTGAAGATACTGGAGGGATGAGGCTGTGATCGTACTGAAAAACTCCAAGGAGCTGGCTCTGATGAAACAGGCCGGTAAGATCACGGCGGAGGCCCTGTGGGCAGGGGTGCGGGCCTGCAAGCCCGGCACCACCACCTGGGAGATCAACCGTGTGGTACACGAAACGATTACTTCCCGCGGGGCGACCCCTTCCTTTTTGGGACTGTATGGCTTTCCGGCGGCGGCGTGCATCAGCGTCAATGAAGAGCTGATCCACGGCATTCCGGATAAGAAGCACCTCATCAAGGAAGGCGACATTGTAAGCATCGATGTGGGCGCCTGCATCGGCGGGTATCACGGGGATTCCGCGTATACCGTGGGTGTGGGTGAGATCGCTCCCGAAACAAAACAACTGCTGGAGGTCACCCAGGAGTGCCTGAACCGCGGCATCGCGGCGGCACTCAAGGGCAACCGCCTGGGCGATATCGGCTCGGCGGTGCAGACCTATGCCGAAAGCTATGGCTACGGCGTGGTGCGCGAATATGTGGGCCACGGCGTAGGGCGTAAGATGCACGAGGACCCCGAAGTGCCGAACTACGGCCACCCGGGGCGCGGCGTGCGGCTGATGCCCGGTATGACGATAGCCATAGAACCTATGATAAACCTGAAGGGCGAAGGGGTGTATACCCTGGATAACGACTGGACTGTTGTGACCGAAAGCGGCAGCCCCTCGGCCCACTTCGAGCATACCATTGCCATAACCGATAACGGCCCGGTGATACTGACCAAGCTGTAAACGGGAGGGCAACGGGGATGCCGGAGAAAGGAAGTGTGGTGCTGGCCACCGCGGGGCGGGATGCCGGGGGACTCTATGTAGTGCTGGAACGCACTGAAAAGGAGTGCCTGCTGGCAGACGGTAAAAAGCGGCGGCTGAGCCACCCAAAACGGAAGAACCTGCGCCATGTGCGGGCAACAGCCCAGCGGCTGGAACCGCAGCAATACGCGGCGGATAGACGGCTGAGACGCGCATTGGCCCAGGCAGCACATAGGTACAACGACACAGATCCAGAATGAGGGAGGTAAACGCCAATATGTCCAAGCAAGATGTCATTGAGATCGAGGGCGAGGTAGTAGAAGCACTGCCCAATGCCCAGTTCCAGGTGCGGCTGCCCAGCGGGCATGTCATCCTGGCGCATATCTCCGGCAAGCTGCGCATGAACTACATCCGCATCCTGCCCGGCGATAAGGTAACGGTGGAAATTTCCCCCTACGATCTCACCAAGGGGCGCATCACCTGGCGCACCAAGTAAGTAAAAAGCAAGCGGCACGGCGATAAACCGTGCAGAACAAAAGGAGGTAAATATCATGAAAGTAAGACCTTCTGTAAAGCCGATGTGCGAAAAGTGCAAGATTATTAAGCGGAAAGGCCGCATCATGGTCATCTGCGATAATCCCAAGCATAAGCAGCGTCAGGGCTAAGAGTAACGAAACGGAGGTGTACTAAAGAATGGCAAGAATTGCTGGTGTAGACCTGCCCAGAGAAAAGCGGGTGGAGATCGCACTCACCTATATCTACGGCATTGGCCGTAAGACTGCCAACGACATTCTCGCCGCCACCGGCGTCAATCCTGATACCCGTGTAAAGGATATGACCGAGGAGGACGAGGCTAAGATCCGTGAGTATATCGACCATCACCTGATCGTGGAAGGCGACAAGCGCCGCGATGTGGCGCTGAACATCAAGCGTCTGGTGGAGATCGGCTGCTACCGCGGCGTCCGCCACAGAAAGGGCCTGCCTGTACGCGGCCAGCGCACCAAGACCAACGCGCGCACCCGTAAAGGCCCCGCCAAGACCATTGCGAATAAGAAGAAGTAAGGAGGGAAATCGAATATGGCTAAACAGGTAGCGAAAAAGGCTGTGATCCGTCGTCGCCGTGAGAAGAAGAACATCGAGCGCGGCGCCGCCCATATCCAGTCCAGCTTCAATAATACCATCGTCACTCTGACCGATACGCAGGGCAACGCACTGTCCTGGGCTTCTGCCGGCGGCCTCGGTTTCCGTGGCTCCCGTAAGTCCACTCCCTTTGCTGCCCAGACCGCCGCTGAGGTGGCTGCCAAGGCTGCTATGGAGCATGGCCTGAAGAGCGTAGAAGTTTATGTAAAGGGCCCCGGCCAAGGCCGTGAAGCTGCCATTCGTGCGCTGCAGGCTGCTGGTCTGGAGGTCACCATGATCAAGGACGTCACCCCCATTCCCCACAATGGTTGCCGTCCGCCCAAGAGAAGACGCGTATAATAGGAGGAAAAAAAGATGGCAAGATATACAGGTCCTGTATGCAGACTTTGCCGTCGTGAGGGCAAAAAGCTGTTCCTAAAGGGCGACAGATGCTACTCCGACAAGTGCGCTGTAGGCCGCAGACAGTCGGTTCCCGGCCAGCACGGCAAGTCCCGCAAGAAGGTTTCTGAGTATGGCACCCAGCTGCGTGCCAAGCAGACCGCCCGCCGCTACTATGGCGTAATGGAAAACCAGATGCTGAAGTATTTTGACATGGCAGAGCGTATGCCCGGTAAGACCGGTGAAAACCTGCTGAGCATCCTGGAGCGCAGACTGGATAATGTGGTTTATCGTCTGGGCTTTGCCGCTTCCCGCAAGGAGGCTCGTCAGCTGGTTCGTCATGGTCACTATACCCTGAATGGCAAGAAGGCCAACATCCCCTCCATTCTGGTAAAGGCCGGCGATGTGGTTTCCGTTGCTGAAGGCAGCCGTAACTCCGATAAGATCAAGCTTGTTACCGAGGCTAACGCTTCCCGTCCTGTTCCCCAGTGGCTGGATGCTGACAAGAACCAGCTGACCGCTAAGGTTGTCCGCCTGCCCGCCCGCGAGGATGTGGATATGGACATCGAAGAGCAGCAGATCGTTGAGTTCTACAGCAAATAATGCTTGACCCGACGAATGTCAGTTTGGGAAGGTACAGTACGCTAAAAGCTGATTTAAGGAGGGAAATGAATGGTCAAAATTATCGAGCCTAAGATCGAAACAGCAGAGCTTCGTCCCGATGGCAGCTATGGCAAGTTTATTGCCGAGCCGCTGGACCGTGGCTTTGGCATTACCCTGGGCAACAGTCTGCGTAGGGTTCTGCTCTCCTCGCTTCCCGGCGTGGCCGTTTCTTCCATTAAGATCGACGGTGTCCAGCACGAATTTTCCACCATTCCCGGTGTAAAGGAAGATGTCGTTGAGATCATTCTGAACATCAAGGGACTCATTGCCAAGCTGCATGGTGAGGAGCCTGTAACGGTACACATTGCCGCCGAAGGCGAGTGCGAAGTGACCGCAGGCTGCATTACCGGCAGCAGCGAAGTGGAGATCCTGGACCCGACAATGCACATTGCAACGCTGGCAGAAGGCGCCAAGCTGAACATGGAGATGGTTCTGCAAAAGGGCCAGGGCTATGTAAGCGCGGACCGCAACAAGCAGCTGAACAACGGTGCGGCCCCGGTGGGTACCATCTTTACCGATAGTATCTATACACCGGTTTTGAAAGTGAATTACTCGGTGGAAAACACCCGGGTAGAACAGATTACCGACTATGACAAGCTGACCCTGGAGATCTGGACCGATGGTACCATTTCTGCCAAAGAGGCCGTCAGCTTGGCTGCCAAGATCCTCAATAGACAACTCAATCACTTCGTGGAACTGAGTGACGAAGTGAATGCCACCGAGATCATGGAAAAGAAGGAAGAATCCGGTAAGGATAAGGTTCTTGAGATGACCATTGAAGAGCTTGACCTTTCTGTTCGCGCTTTCAATTGTCTGAAGCGTGCCGGCGTCAATTCGGTAGGCGATCTGATCAACAAATCGCCCGAAGAGATGATGAAGGTTCGCAATCTCGGCAAAAAGTCGCTGGAGGAAGTCATGAGCAAATTGGAGGCTCTGGGCTTTAACCTGCACAGCGACGACGAATAAAAGGTAAGGAGTGATATAAATGCCAGGTGCCAGAAAACTGGGTAGAACCACTGACCATAGAAAAGCGATGCTCCGTGCCATGGTTACCTTCCTGCTGGAGAACGGTAAGATTGAGACGACCGTGACCCGTGCCAAGGAAGTGCGTGCAATGGCGGAGAAGATGATCACCATTGCCAAGGCAAATGACCTTCACTCCAAGCGTCAGGTTTATTCCTACATCACCAAGGAAACTGTCGCGAAGAAGGTTATGGATGAGATCGCCCCCAAGTATGCCGACCGTAACGGCGGCTATACCCGCATCGTAAAGATTGGCCCCCGCCGCGGCGACGCTGCTGAGATGGCCATCATCGAGCTGATCTGATCTTAATGCAGGCAGACTAAAAACAAAGAAGGCCCCCGCTCCGAAAAGGAGCGGGGGCTTTTGGTATGATGATAGATAATAGATAATAGATAGCCGTGCGCGATCAGTCGCTTTCCAGTGCCAGGCGGTAGAGATCTCCCTTGCGGTAGCCGGTTTCCTTAGCTACCTGCTTGGCCGCGTCGCTCAAGGATTGTCCTTCCCCAACTAAGTGGCGCACAAGCGCTGCGGCCTGTTCCAATGTCATTTGGGCGGTGGCGTCATTTACTGCTGCCCCGGCTATGATAAGCACATATTCCCCGCGGGGTTCCCGCTCGGTGTATTCCGCCACGGCAGCCGCCAGGGTGGTGCGCTGCATTTCTTCGTGCAACTTGGTCAGCTCCCGGCACAGGGTGATGGGCCGATCCCCCAGCCCCTCCAGCAGGGCGGCAAGGGTCTGGCGCAGGCGGTGGGGGGCCTCGTAGAAAATGAGGGTATGCGGCAACTGGCTGACCGCTTGCAGGGCAGCGTCACGCTCCCCCTTTTTGATGGGCAGAAAGCCCTCAAAGAGGAACTTGCCGGTGGGCAGGCCGCTGGCGGCCAGGGCGGTCATGGCGGCGGTGGGGCCGGGCACTGTGGCAATCTCCACCTCATTTTCATGGCAGAGAGCCACCAGTCCTTCGCCGGGGTCGCTGATGCAGGGCATCCCCGCATCGGTCACAATGGCTCCATTTTCGCCGTTCAGCAGGCGTTCTAACAGCTCCGGGCCGCGGGCGGCGGCATTGTGTTCGTGGTAGCTGATGAGAGTGTTTCTAATCTCAAAATGGTTGAGCAGCTTAAGGGTAACGCGGGTATCCTCAGCGGCGATGAAATCCACCGTTTTTAAGATCTCAATGGCGCGGGGGGAGAAGTCCCCCAAATTCCCGATGGGGGTGCCCACAATATATAAGGTTCCCATAGCACAAGTTCCTTTACAAATAGAATAATAATGTTAAATTATACAATGTGATATATCCTTTTCATCTCATCGGAGTAGCTGCCATCGGCGTTTTCTACGATGAGAGGTGGCTCCATGGTAAGACCCGGCTTAGCGCCCGCCTTTCCCTCCACCAAAAAGAGCCAGGGGGCTTTTTCCGGGCGCTGCTGTACCCAGCGCAGGCGCTTGGGCTCCAGCCCAGCCTGCCGCATTGCCAATAGCACATCAGTCAGGCGTTCCGGGCGCTGGCACAGGCAAAAGCGTCCCCCGTATTGCAGCAGCCAGGCGGCTGCGTTACACACCTCCCCGGTGGTGCAGCTTTCCTCCTGTTCGTGGCGGGCCCGGCGCCGGCTATCCTCCGGGCACAGATAGCCGCTCCCAGCGGGGAAATAGGGCGGATTGCAGGTGACCAGCCGAAAGCTGTGGGCGGGCAGCAATGTGCGGATCTCCCGGAGATCACCCCGCAAAGGGGCGAAATGCATAAGCGAGGAGGCTTCCGCCGTTTGGCGCATCAGCTCCACAGCATCAGGTGCAATTTCCACCGCCGTCACAGACTGGGGCGGGCGTTCCCGCCGCAGCATCAGCAGCCCGATAATGCCGCACCCGGCGCATAGATCACACACCGTATCAATGCCGCGCACCGCCGCAAAATGCTCCAGCAGGAAGGCATCAGTGCCAAAGCGATGGGCATCATTAATGGCGATTTGTATTGTTTCAGATAGTTTTTCCCATTGCATGGCAGCGCCCCCTCCTTTTGTGGATTCCATATAAAGAGTATAGCACAGGATGCACAAAATCGGAAGAAATGTTTTGGCGGGAAAAAGAAAAGATTTTTCGAAAAAACCAGTAAAAAGTGCTTGACAAGCTGTTGTGATTATAATATAATAAACAAGCTGTCACCTACGGGGAGGCAGCGGAGATG
>OLGN01000219.1_pt1 | contig 56547 bp, 51 predicted proteins | sample 1605941 | NCBI WGS metagenome assembly OLGN01 (sample SAMN03283269) | human gut metagenome | biome: human-associated habitat; material: feces | host: Homo sapiens | place: USA | collected 2013
TCAGGCCGAACGGCTGACAAAACTCAATGCCATCGCTATAAGCCAGATGGAGATCTTGACGCAGGATCACCGCATCGAAGCTCTGGAGGCTCATAGCGAAGAACTATCTCCCATGGAGTAAAAAATAATATACTGGACGCTTGCAAATGGGCGAAGGCCGTGGCATCTATAGTGTTGCGATGTTCCACGCCGGAGCAAACAGCGCTTTGCTCCGGCATCTTTCTTGTGCCGGGCTTTCAGCCGCACGGCCTGCTGACAAAGCCAAGGCCCCCATCCGCTGCTGCGGATGGGGGCCTTTTTTATTTCGCGGCTTCCTCGGGGCTGATGGGGCGCAGGACGCCGGGACTCAGGCATTTTGCGGCCAGGTCTATGTAGGTCTGCTTGCTCTTCTCCCAGGAGTCTATGTCCTTGTCCTGCAGCTCGCGCAGCTTGACGGCGGGGGCGCCGCCGACCACGGCGCGGGGAGGGACCACCTGCCCGCACTTTACAACGGCGCCTTCTGCCACAACGGCGTATTCGCCAACTTCGGCGTAGATGCTGACTATGGCGCCCATGCCTATATTCGCCCCGTCGTGCAGATGGTTGCCGTGGACTATCGCCCCGTGGCCTATCGTGACGCGGCGGCCTATTATGCAGCCCTGAGTGCCCGCGCCGCCCACGTGGATTATGACCCCGTCCTCCACGGCGCTCTCCTCGCCTATGACTATGGGCTTAGCGTCGCCCCTTATGATCGCGCCCGGGCCGACATAGCAGCGCGCGCCTATCTGCACGTCCCCGATTATAGTGGCGGAGTCGCTCACGTAGGCGCTGGGATCTATCCTCGGACGTTTTGAATCGAACTCATAGAGCATTTTAAATATCTCCTTTTACTTTAACCATTTTCCTGCCGCCGGACAAAGCTGCTGGGTATGCCGAGCTCCTCCCGGTATTTTGCGGCGGTGCGCCGGGAGATGCGCACGCCCTTGCCGCTGAGTATCTCGCTCAGCCGGGCGTCCGAGACGGGGTCGCGCTTGTCTTCGGTGTCCACGATGTCACGTATTAGGAGCTTGGCCCTGTCGGCCGAGCAGAGCTCCTCCTCGCTCTCCAGCCGGCGCGAAAACAGCGCGCGGGCCGGCACAGTGCCGCGTATGCACTGGATATACCTGCCCCTAAGCGCCCGGGAGACCGTCGAGACGCTCAGCCCCGTCTCGTCGGCCACGTCGGCCAGCGTCATGGGGACCAGGGGGGCCGAACGGAACTGAAAGTATTCCCGCTGAAGCTCGGCTACCTTTTCCGCACAGAGCAGCAGCGTGCTCTCGCTGCGGCTGACGTTGGCAAAAAGGCGGCTGGCGCTCAGTATGCATTCGTCCAGGTAGCGCAGGACCTCAGGGTCGCCGGCGGAGCTGCGCAGCTCGCGGCAGTAGCTGCTTATCTTCAGATAAGGCGTACAGGAATGAGGCAGCCAGACGCGCAGCCTGCCGCCGCACTGTTCTATGCAGATATCCGGCACGACGCTGCAGTTGCGCGCGCTGCCGTCGAAGGCGGCGGAGGGATAGGGGCAGAGCCGCTTTATCCGCTCCTCGGCACGGCGTACGCGGCTCACGGGGACAGAGAGCTCCTTGGCTATCGCCGTATAGTGCCCGCGCGAGAGCTCCTCCAGGCAGCCGGAGATGATGCTCTTTATAAGCCCGTCCCCGTCCTCATCCTCGTCGAGCTGGGCTATGAGGCACTCCCGGATGCCGGCTGAGCAGATGCCGGGGGGAGACAGCCCGCGCAGCAGCCGGGCGCAGTCCTCGACCCTTCCTGCCGGCACGCCCAGGCGCTCCGCTGCCGCGGCCCAGTCCTCGTTCAGAAAACCGTGTCCGTCCACGCAGCCGATGAGGTATCTGCATATGTCCTCGTCCCCCTTCTCAAGGTCCAGGAGCGTGAGCTGCTGCAGCAGGTGGCTGCGGACGGTGGGCGCGGCGGCGGCGGGCTCGGGGGCATCCGCCCGCTCGTCGTCCGGGCCGCCCGGCTCCGGCGCGCGCCCGAAGGAGTTCAGCCACTGCACCTTCTCAAACAGCTCGGCACGCAGGGGCGAGGAGTACAGACTGTCGATGTCTATGGCAGGGTTTTCCATAGCCTGTTCGAGCAAATATTGCTCAAGCTCGTGGCAGTTCATCTGGATGAGCTCCGTGAGCTGTATAACGCCGGGGGAAAGGGTCTGCTTTGTTGTTGTCTTGCCGGTTATTTTCATTTGCTCACCTTCGATAAGGGCGGAAGGACTTATAAAACGATATTATTAAATTTGTGATTTGTCAATATGAAACACTTTTTGAGAGCTTATATAAATTTATAAAAAATTAATGCCAATTACAGGCATTAATTGAAAAAACGAACAAAGCAAAATTTCAAAGTGTATTGCCGCGATACACTTTGAGACAGAATGCCTGACCGACAGCGATACACTTTTAACAAATTGACACACAAAGACATAGGTGATAGAATGTTTTGACTCAGCAACGCCAAGGAGGGAGCTGCGCCTTGAACAGAGATTTTCTGGACCGGGGAAAGGAATTTACGAGCATGCTGGAGAGCTCCAGATACATGTGCGGAAAAAACGGCGTGGACCCGCACTGCACAAAGCTGCCGGAGGTCACCGAGGAGGACGTCGAGAGATGTAAGAAGCTGGTTTCGGGGCACATACGCCTGATGCGCCGCAGCACGCCGGAATACTACAAGGCAGTGCAGGACGTGCTTTCGGAAAACAAGGCGGTCCTGCTCTATACTTATATAAATTTTGACATTTTCGGCCGCTATGGGAATCAGAAGCTGAAGGACGAGCTGGCGGCGAAAAACATAAGGCTCGGGGCCACGCTCAGCGAGAAAAACGCGGGGACGAACGCCGCGGTCATGGCCTCGCGCAGTCCCAAGAGCGTCTGGGTGGTGGGCGGCGAGCACTATATGGACGCGCTCAAGCCCTATGCCTGCTATGCCTTCAGGATAAACGGCAAATACGGGCGCTCGGGCTATATTGTGCTCATGACCTACCGGGACAATCTGGATGAGCGCATAGTGAAGCTGTTCCGGCTCATAGAGTCCACGGAATGCATCATAACCGCCGGCCTTGTCGCCAAGGACGTCATAATGCGCGACGCCATGCAGCGCAACGAATACAGCAAGAGCAGCACCAGCGATATAGTCATAATGGTGGACAACAGCAGCGCCATAACCTTTGCAAACGACATGTTCTACGAGTTTTATAACCACGCCCCGCTGGAAACCATAAACAGCAGCCTGGGCAGTATTTGCCCCGAACTGGAGCCGCTGGTGCCGCTCATCTCCCAGGGCAAAAGGGTCATGGGCAGGCAGGTAGAGCTGGTGAGGCCCAGCATGGAGACCGAGCAGTATTTCGTGGACATGAGCCCTATAAATACCAACTCCAAGCGCCTGGGCATGCTGATAACCCTGTATAAGGGCAAGGCCAAGGCCGCCTCCGCAGCTGCAGGCGGAAACGCCGCGCGCTACACCTTCGGGGACCTCATAGGCGTGTCGGAGCCCTTCGTGCAGCTCAAGCGCTTTGCCGAGGAGGTTGCCGCGACGCCGAGCCCCATCCTCATCCAGGGTGAGAGCGGCACGGGAAAGGAGCTTTTTGCCAACGCCATACACTGCGCGAGCCAGCGCAGGGACAAGCCCTTTGTGGCCATAAATTGCGCGGCAATACCCCGCGACCTCATCGGCAGCGAGCTTTTCGGCTACGTGGGCGGCTCCTTCACCGGGGCCAGCCGCACCGGCGCCAAAGGAAAATTCGAGCTGGCGGACGGCGGCACGCTCTTCCTGGATGAGATAGGGGAGATGCCCGTCGAGATGCAGAGCGTGCTCCTGCGCGCCCTGGAGGAAAACACCATTACCCGCATAGGCGCGACAAAGCCCATAAACGTGGACGTGCGCATCATAACCGCCACGAACAAGGATTTGCCCAAGTGCATAAGCGAGGGCAGTTTCAGGGCCGATCTGTACTACAGGCTGAGCGTCATCAACCTGAATATGGTGCCGCTGAGGCAGAGAAGAGAGGACATACCCGTCTTGGCGGACTACTTTCTCAAGCATTTCGCCGCAAGCAACAACAAGCCCATGAAGGGCATAAGCACCGAGGCCATGACTGCCATGATGGAGTACGCCTGGCCGGGAAACGTGCGCGAACTGCGCAATGCCGTGGAGCGCGGCGTCATAGTGAGCAAAAACGGATATATTGAGGCCGAAGACATGCCCGAGGTCATTACAGGCCGGATAAAGCCGCAGCCTGAGCCGGAGCAGCCGCGGGAGCGCGTGAGGGATTTGGAGTCCTTCTTTGAACGCCAGAGGTTGGATATGGCGAAGAAGCTTATGGTGGAATTCAAGGGCAACAAGTCCAAGGTCGCCCAGAAGATGGGTATATCCAGGTCAACGCTGTACAGACTGCTGAACAGGGCCGGGGAGGTCTAGAGCCGGCAGGAACAGAATATGTGTTGGAGCCCGAAGAAACAAAAGATGATTCTTCGGGCTCCCTTTTTGTTTGGGGGTTGGCACGTTTTTTGCACTTAATATTTGCCGACAACGGAAACACTCTGCCGACATACGCAAAAAGCTGCCGGCCGACAGTATCCAAACAGGAGGTTCGTATGAAAAAACTTTACACACCGGTAAAGATCAATCAGCTGGAGCTCAAAAACAGGGTAGTCATGTCCCCCATGAGCATCGGCCACACGGTCGAGGGCTTCATCATGGACGACGTTGTTGAGTTCTACCGCAGGCGCGCGATGGGCGGCGTCGGTCTCATTGTCTTTGCGAACATGCAGTGGGACAAGGTCCGCTACAACCCCAACCACGGCGCCATGCTTACCGACGAGAAGTTCATCCCCTCTCTCAAAAAGCTGACCGACGCAATCCACGAGGGCGGCAGCAAGGTCTTTGCGCAGCTGATGCACAGGGGCAGGTGCGCCAACCGCGCCAGCATCCAGGGCGAGCAGGCGGTCGCGCCCTCTCCCATCCCTGGCAGGTTCACGCATTTCGAGATGCCCCGCGAGCTGACCCGCGAGGAGATAAAGGAGTTTGTCGAGTGGCAGGCCGAGGCCGCGGTCATTGCGAAGAAGGCCGGCTTCGACGGCATTGAGATCGAGACCAATTCCGGCTATCTCTACGGCCAGTTCTGGTCCCCGCTGACGAACCACCGCACCGACGAATACGGCGGCTCCCTTGAGAACCGCAACCGCTTCATGGTCGAGACCCTTGAGGGCATGCGCAAGGCCGTCGGCCCCGACTACCCCATCTCCCTGCGCGTGAGCGGCAGCGACTTCATGGACGGCGGCTGCAACGGCGACGACATTGCTGAGATCTGCGAGCTGCTGGACAAGACCGGCTATGTGGACGGCTTCTCCATCACCGCCGGCTGGCATGAGTCCGCCGTGCCCCTCATCACCATGGAGGTCCCCCACGGCGCCTGGTCCTACCTCGGCCGCCAGATAAAGGCCAGGGTCAAGGCCCCCGTCGCCCAGGGCATGCGCATGAACATCGCCAAGGCTGAGGAGCTCATCGAGCGCGGCGACTTCGACGCCATCGTCATGGGCCGCCCCTTCCTGGCCGACCCCGACGTCGTCAACAAGGCCATCGCCGGCAAGGCCGAGGACATCCGCCCCTGCGTCGGCTGCAACGCCAAGTGTCTCGACATGGCCATGGTCAGCAAGCCCATCGGCTGCATAGGCAACTACGAGTGCAACCGCGAGACCGAGCTCTCCGACGAGAACGGCCTCATGCCCACCGAGAAGAAGAGCGAGCACCCCGAGCGCATCCTCGTTATCGGCGCCGGCCCCTCCGGCATGGAGTTCGCCCGCGTCGCCGCGCTGCGCGGCCACAAGGTCACCATCTGGGAGAAGCGCAACAGGACCATCGGCCTGTCCCTCTTCGCCGCCACGCCCCCGCGCCGCTACGATATCCGCTACCTAGGCCAGTGGCTGGAGCACACCTGCCGCGAGCTGGGCGTTGAGATAATCCTTAACAAGGAGGCCACCGCCGAGGACATCCTCGCCGCCTCCAAGGACTTCGACCGCGTCGTCCTCGCCTGCGGCTCCAAGGCCAGCATCCCGCCCATCCCCAGGGATGAGAGCGTGCCCGTCGTACACGCCTGGGACGTCTTCGACGGCAAGGCACAGCTGGGCAAGAACGTCGTTGTCGTCGGCGGCGGCGACGTGGGCGTCGAGGTCGCGATGTACATAGGCGAGATCGGCACCCTGACCGCCGACGAGCTGCGCTTCATGATGATATACAAGACCGAGCCCTACGAGAAGCTGCAGGAGCTGCTCAACAAGGGCGTGCACAACGTCGCCGTCGTCGAGATGGGCTCCAAGTTCGCGCCCGACATCAACCCCGGCAGCCGCTGGTCCATAATCGCCAGGACCAAGCAGCTGGGCGTCAAGATGCTCAAGGAGACCCGCGTGCTTGAAATAACCAAGGAGGGCGTTGTGGTCGAAAACGAGAAGGGCCGCATGACCCTGCCTGCCGACACCGTAGTCATCGCCGCCGGCGCCAAGCCGAACAACGACATGTACGAGCAGCTTTCGGGCAAGATAGAGAAGCTTGACTGCATCGGCGATGCCGTCAAGGTAGCGCGCATACCCGACGCCATCGAGTCCGCCTACAGGCTGGCTGCCTCCATCTGAAGTAAGAGCTTTTACCGACCGATACCGCGGGATGCCGGCACGCCCGGCATCCCGGGAGAAAGTGATGAGGTTACAGATAGAATGAATCAGTCGAAGGAAAGCAGATTCGAGGAAGCGCTTGTACGCTACCGCAAGAAGTGGGACAAGATAAAGGACCCCTGCGTGTTGTACAAGTTTCCCATTCCCAGGACCTCCTGCAAGGAGCTTTTCCTGAAGCGCGTGAAGGAGCACCCGAACAAGACCTATATCATGCACAAGGGAAAAAGCTATACCTATGCCGAATGCAACGAGCTGGCCGCCAGGCTGGCCAACGGGATGTTCGGCTGCGGGCTCAGGAAGGGCGACCGCGTCATAACCTACGTCTCCAACGGCTATGAATTCGTGGCCATCGCCCAGGCCTGTTTTAAGACCGGCATCATAATGGTGAACACGAACCCCCGTTCCACCGCGGACGAGATCATGCGCCGCATTGCGGACTGCACGCCAAAGCTCGTCATTGCCGACTCGGACGCTGCGGATGCGGTCCTTGAGGCGCTCAGAGAAGACAGCCTCGGGGTGGAGCACCGGGTGTTCTGCCCGGCGCTCGTGAAGGAGAACTGCTGGGAGGGGCTGGAGCCCTGGGAGAGCCTCGTCTCAGATTCCATCGCAGAGCCCGCCATCGAGGTCTGCCCGGAGGATATAGCCATACTCCAGTACACCGGCGGCACCACGGGCGTGCTCAAGGGCTGCTGCCAGACGAACCACGCCTTCGTGGCCAAGGCCCTGGCCCAGGTACAGTATTTCCGCCCCTTCCTGAACGACGCGGACTACGAGCATTACATGGTCATCATCGCGCTCGGTATGTCTCACGCCTTCGGCTTCAGCCAGGGCATAGTGGTGAACCTCACGATGGGCGGCACCATATTCTTCGCCGACACGCTTGAGGAGATCCTGAAGGCGATAGAGGTCTACAAGCCCACCGTCTGGCCCGCCGTGCCGCTGTGGATGAAGCTCATCGCCTCGAAGGAGGAATATCAGAAATACGACATACGCTCCCTCAAGGTCATCACCTGCGGCTCCGCGCCGCTGCCTGTGGAGGTCATACACCGCGTGGAGGAGCTCACCGGCGCCGTGATAACCGAGGGCTACGGCATGACCGAGACCGTCAACACCATAGCCATAAACGGCCAGGTGCACCGCAAGGTAGGCACCGTCGGCGTCGTGAACCCGAATATAGAATACCTCATCGTGGACCAGGAGCACGGCGAAGAGGTCGTGGAGGACGGCCAGCCGGGCGAGATAATCTGCCGCGGCGAGTGCGTCATGAAGGAATACTGGAACAACCCCGAGGAGACCGCCCACATGGTCCGCGACGGTTGGCTCTACACCGGCGACATCGGTCGCATAGACGAAGAGGGCTTCCTCATCATCCTGGACAGGAAGAAGGACCTCATAATCACCGGCGGCTTCAACGTCTTCCCGAGCGAGCTGGAGGCGATCGCCATGACCTGTCCCAACGTGGCGGACGCCATAGCTATCGGCATCCCCGACGAGCGCAGGGGGGAGATACCCGTAATGCTCGCCCAGCCCAAGGAGGGCGCTGAAATTGACCTCGTGGAACTCGAACAGGTCTGCCGCAGCAAGCTCTCCCGTTTCAAGGTGCCCAAGGCGTATTACTCCATAGCGGAGGTCCCCAAAACGAAAAACCGCAAGCCCGACCGCAAGCGCGCCAGGCAGATGTTCCTGGACGGTGAGTTCGGGACAAGGGTATGAATCCGGCTGATTTTCGGTTTTTGGCCTCGTTTCTGGTTAATTATTAAATAAACATACAGAAGGAGAATGGAAAATGAGTAAGAAAACGAGAAGTACGCTCCTCGGCTTCGTCATCGCCATCATCGCGCTTGCGCTCATCGCCTACCTGCCCGCGGAGACGGAGACCATGTCCCGCGCGGCCTGGCAGTACCTCGGCTGCTTCGTGTTCATGCTTGTCCTCATAATCTCCAGGGCCGTGCCCGACTGGGCGGCGGTGCTCTGCACCATGGCCGTCCTCGTGGCGCTCAAGGTCGCCACGGTGGCCCAGGTCACCTCGAACTTCGCCTCCAGCACCGTGTGGCTGTGCATCGGCGTGTTCGTCATGTCCATAGGCATCAACAACAGCGGCTTCATGAAGAGGCTGGCCCTCTGGATACTCACCAAGTTCCCCGGTACATACTCCGGCCAGGTGACCGCGATGCTGCTCTCCGGCGTCATCATGAGCCCCATCATCCCCTCCTCCACCGCAAAGACCTCCATGATGGCCCCCTTCGTCAACCAGGTCTGCGAGGCTTCCGGCGCCCAGCGCAACTCGAAGCAGTCCCTGGGCCTCTGGTTCGCCAACTTCATGGGCACGAACCAGCTCGGCATGGCCTTCGTCTCCGGCTCCGTCTACGTCGCGCTGATGCTCGGCTTCGTCGGCGAGAGCGTCTCCTGGGGCCAGTGGTTCATCCGCGCCTGCGTCTGGTATGTCGTCTGCATAGTCCTCGTCTACGTCTTCTGCCTGATGTTCTGCAAGCCGAGCAGCGAGCAGAAGGCCGCCAACGTTGAGTTCATCAAGGAGTCCTACAAGGCCCTCGGCAAGATCAGCACCAAGGAGAAGCAGGGCATAATCATCGTCCTGTGCGCCCTCATCCTCTGGCTCACCCAGTCCGCGCACGGCATCGACGCCGGCATGGTCGCCCTGCTGGCCGACGTGGCCTTCATCGCCTGCGGCCTCATCACCCCGCCCGAGGTCGGCGCCAAGGGCATGTGGACCATCACCATCTTCGTCGGCGGCGTCCTGTCCGTCGCGGGCCTCATGTCCACCCTGGGCGTCAGCACCTGGCTGGCCGGCATCCTGGGCCCCATCCTCTCCCCCATCATGAGCAGCCCCTGGGTCTTCGTCCCCTGCCTGTGCATAATCACCTATGCCCTGCGTTTCGTCATCGTCTCCCAGTCCTGCTGCATGGCGGTCGTCATCGCCATCTTCGGGCCCCTGCTGGAGACCTACGGCATCAACATCTTCGTGCTCGTCTTCGTCTCCTGGGTCTCCGGCACCTGCTGGAACGTCGCCTACCAGAATCCTCCCTCCGCCGGCCTCATCAAGATGTGCGACCCGGCCCTCGATTTCAGCACGGCTGCCAAGGGCTCCTACGCCTACTGCGTCATAAACCTCATCGCCATGACCTGCAGCGTGCCGCTGTGGCTGGGCATGGGTCTGCTGTGATAGGCAGGGCACATGTACGACTACAAAAACATCCGCGTGGAGCTCCCGGAGCCGGGCATAGCCGTAATGAGCTTTGCCCGCCCGGAAAAGCTCAATTCCTGGTCCCGCGGGGCCTTTGAGGACCTGCTAGACTTCTTCCGCCGCCTGAAGACGGACGACGACCTGAAGGTCGTCGTCCTCCGGGGCGACGGAGACAGGGCCTTCTGCACCGGCGCCGACTTCGTAAGCCTTTTCCCCGGCGAGGGCGAGCGCGAGAGCCCTTCAAAGTCCTACGCCTTCCAGGAGGAGGTGCGCGAGCTCGTCGTCCTCGTACACGAGGCGAGGCAGGTCGTCATCTCCGCCGTCCACGGCTACGCCGTCGGCGGGGGCTTTTTCCTGACGATGGCCTCGGACATACGCATCATCTCCGACGACGTGAAGTTCTCCTGCCCGCTGCTCAAGCTCAACATGAGCTGCGGCGACCTCGGCTGTGCCTACATGCTGCCCCGCCTCATAGGCGACGGCGTGGCGCGGGACCTGCTGCTTACGGGCCGCTATATGCTGGCAGAGGAGGCCATGCGCCTCGGCTACGCCTCCCAGTGCGTGCCGCGCGCGCAGCTCGACGCCGCCGCCATGGAAAAGGCCCGCCTGCTGGCAGGCTATTCCCGGGACGCCCTGCTCTACAGCAAGGAGCTTCTGAACATCATGGAGGGCGTGAGCGACCTCGACACGGCCATCAAAATTGAAAACCGCAACCAGCAGCTCGTCAAGGCCCTCAAACGAGAGGCCGCCGCCCAATGAGCGGCATGGCGGAGCCCATACTGGAGGAGCTCTCCGGCCGGGTGCTGACTCTCACCATAAACCGGCCCGAGCGGCTCAACGCGATAGACTACGACACGGCCCTGCTGCTGGGCGAGGCCCTGGAGCGCGCCGAAAGCGACGCCTCGGTTTCGGCGGTCATCCTGACCGGGGCGGGGGAGAGGGCCTTCTGCGCCGGCCAGGACCTCAAGTCCCTGGCGGAGAGCGGAAAAAGCGCCCTGGTGCGCGGCGGCTGGGGAGGCGTGACGGAGCGCAGCTTCTCAAAGCCGCTCATCGCCGCCGTGAACGGCCTGGCCCTCGGCGGAGGCATGGAGCTGGCCCTCAGCTGCGACATCACGCTCGCGAGCGAGACCGCCCGCTTCGCGCTGCCGGAGGTGAGGCGCGGCCTGTTCCCCGTCGGGGGCGGAGCCGTGCGGCTGGCAAGGACGCTGCCCAGATCCGAGGCCCTGCGGCTGCTGCTGACCGGCGCGGAGCTGGACGCGGGGGAAGCCCTGCGCCTCGGGCTCGTGAGCGCGGTGACGCCGCCCTGCGGCCTGCTGCCGGCGGCCATGGAGCTCGCCCGGCAGATCTCCGAAAACGCTCCACTATCTGTCAAATACGCAAAGAGGCTCTATTACGCCGCGCTGGACATGCCCCTGCACGAGGCCTTCCTGCTCGGCGACAGCATCAAGACCATAATTGCAAGCTCTGAAGACGCGAAAGAAGGTCCGGCGGCCTTTGCGCAGAAGCGCAGACCCGTTTGGAAGGGCCGCTGACCAAATTATAAAAAAGGAGAGATAATATGCAAAGCCTGCCCAAGAAGTCCCTTCTGCCCTTTACCGAAGACCACGAGGCTTTCCGCAAGGAGTTCGGAGAGTTCCTCGACAAGGAGATAGTCCCCTACTACATGGATATGGAGAAGGCCCACAGCGTCGGCAAGGAGACCTTCAAGAAGTTCGGCGACCACGGCTACGGCTGCCTCTGGCTGGACAAGAAGTACGGCGGCCGCGAGCTTGACATGCTCTACTCCATCGTCTACGGCGAGGAGCTCAACAAGAGGGGCCTCAACGGCGTCCTCACCCGCCTGAGCAGCGACACCGTCGCCCCCTACATCTACGCCCACGGCACCGAGGAGCAGAAGCAGAAGTACCTGCCCGGCGTCGCCTCCGGCGACAGCTGCCTCGTCATCTGCATGACCGAGGCCGAGCACGGCTCCGACCTGGCCCACATCGAGACCACCGCCGTAAAGGACGGCAAGGGCAACTATATCGTCAACGGCGGCAAGATCTACATCTCCAACGGCATGGTGGCCGACCAGGCCATAGTCGCCGTCCGCACCGATCCCAACGCCGAGAAGCCCCACAAGGGCATCAGCCTGCTCATCATCCCGACCGACGCCCCGGGCTTTGAGCGCCGCCTGCTCAACAAGATCGGCCTCAATTCCCAGGACACCTCCGAGTACATCTTCAACAACGTCGTCGTACCCGAGGAGAACCTGCTCGGCGAGGAGAACCGCGGCTTCTACTACCTCATGCAGCACCTTGAGAAGGAGCGCCTCATGGGCTCCTGGGGCACCCTCGGCATGGCTGAGTACGCCTTCGAGCTCTGCATGCAGCGCGCCAACGAGCGCCTCGTCGCCGGCAAGCCCCTGGGCGCTTACCAGCACTGGCAGTTCGAGCTGGCCAAGGCTGCCGCCGAGCTCGACCAGGCCAGAAGCTATGTCGAGCACCTGACCCTGCTATTCATGCAGGGCGAGAGCGTCAACACCCAGGTCTCCATCGCCAAGTACGCCACCTCCGAGCTGGCCTACAAGATCTCCGACATCGGCGTCCAGATCTGGGGCGGCCCCGGCATCCTGCGCGAGAACGCCATCGCCCGCCAGTTCGTCGATACCCGTCACTACCGCCTCATGGCCGGCACCTCCGAGGTGCAGCTGGGCATCATCGCCAAGGCCCTAGGCCTCGGCAAGAAGAAGTAAACAGCGCAAGACAGAGGGGGGCGCTCCGCCCCCCTCAAAGGGATAAGGAGGTACTCTTATGGCATTACCGCTTGAGGGCATAAAAGTCCTCGACCTGAGCACCATGCTCCCCGGCCCCTTCTGCTCCATGATCCTCGCCGACTTCGGCGCGGAGGTCATAAAGGTGGAGGCCGTTAAGGGCGGCGACCTCTTCCGCGGCGGCGTCCCCAAGATAGGCGACACGGGCGGGGCCTTTTTCCAGGTGAACCGCAACAAGAAGAGCATCACCCTGAACCTCAAGAGCGACGAAGGAAAAGAGATATTCTACCGGCTCGCCAAGGACGCCGACGTAGTCCTTGAGCAGTACCGCCCCGGCGTCGTCAAAAAGCTCGGCGTGGACTACGAGACCATCCGCGCCATCAACCCGAAGGTCGTCTACTGCTCCCTGTCCGGCTACGGCCAGACCGGGCCCTACAGGCTCACCTCCGGACACGACCTCAACTACATCAGCTACGCCGGCATCCTGGGCCTGACCGCCCGCAAGGGCCAGACTCCCACCATCCCCGGCGTCCAGATAGCCGACATCGGCGGCGGCGCGCTCTATGCCGCCATCGGCATACTCATAGCTCTCATGGGCGTCCGGCAAAACGGCGTGGGACAGTATGTGGATACCTCCATGCTCGACGGCGCGGTCTCCTGGCTGTCCGTCCTGGCCAACGATTTCTTCGTCAAGGGCGTCTCGCCCAGGGCGGCGGAAAACATCCTCAACGGCCAGAACGCCTGCTACGAGGTCTACGAGACCGCGGACGGGCGCTACATCAGCATCGGCGCCATAGAGCCCCACCTCTGGGCCAATTTCTGCAACGCCATCGGCCGAGAGGACTTCATCCAGATACAGCGCGACCTTACAAAGCAGGACGAGATGTTCGCCTATCTGCGCGAGCTCTTCAAGTCCAAGACCCAGGCGGAGTGGATAGAGAAGCTCACGGGCGTGGACTGCTGCTGGGCTCCCGTCAAAGACCTCGAAGAGGTCTTCAGCGACCCGCAGGTCCTCGCGCGCGACATGGTCTTCGAGATGGAGGACCCCCAGGGCGTCTACGGCCGCGTCAAGGAGATAGGCTCCCCCATAAAGCTCTCCGAGACCCCCGCGCGCCGCGAGCTCTTCCCCCCGAGAAAGGGCGAGCACAACAGCGACTACCTCAGATCCGTGGGTTACACGGACGAGGACATAGCCGCGTTCATTGAAAAGGGAGTTATTTAAATCTTACATATCAGAAAGGAAAAGACACTATGAAAATGCTCGAAGGCATCAAGGTCCTTGACTTCACCACCAACGCCTCCGGCCCGAAGGTCGGCACCTACTTCGCAGACTACGGCGCCGACGTCATCAAGGTAGAGGTCCCCGGCGGCGAGGGCGGCAGGAAGTTCGCCTTCTACGTCAACGGCATCTCCACCTACGCCTGCGGCAAGGACCGCGGCAAGAAGTCCCTTGAAATAAAGCTCAGCGACCCCGAGGCCCAGCAGCTGCTGCTCGAGGCCATAAAGGACACCGACATCGTCCTGTCCTCCAACAAGCCCGGCTTCCTGGAGAAGTTCGGCCTCGGCTACGAGGACATGAAGAAGGTGAACCCCGGCATAATCTACGGCGCGCTCACCCCCTTCGGCTACAAGCCCTCCAAGTACAGCAACAAGCCCTCCTATGACATCTGCGCCGTGGCCATGTCCGGCCTGAACGCCCAGACCGGTGAGCGCGACGGCAACCCCACCCGCATAGGCTCCGTCATCGGCGACATGATAGGCGCCGAGGGCTTCTTCGCCGCCGTTATGATAGCCCTCTTCCACAAGCAGAGGACCGGCGAGGGCCAGTTCGTCGATTTCTCCCTCGTGCGCAACCTTGTCCACATCAACGACACCCTGCAGTATCACAACAAGAAGGGCCACATCCAGTACCGCTCCGGCAACCACAACGCCAACATGTCCCCCTACGGCATCTACACCGGCAAGACCATGTCCATGGTCATCGGCGCCGTCGCCCCCAGCACCTGGAACCCGCTGTGCGACTGCATGGGCCGCCCCGACCTCAAGACCGATCCCGAGTTCGCCACCCTGCCCGCCCGCTCCAGGAACCATGAGAAGGTCGAGCAGATCATCACCGACTGGCTCATGACCTTCGACGACACCCGCGAGGCCTACGACATGATCGAGAAAGCCGGCGTCGCCTGCAGCCCCGTCATGACCGCCGAGGAGGTCTGGGAGGACGAGGAGTACAACCGCCTGGGCTGGTGGGTGAACTTCCCCATGTACCCCGAGTGGGAGGGCACCGACATCATCTCCAACAAGCACTGCGCCTATTTCGCGGACTTCTCCACCATCGAGGAGCACCCGGAGAACCGCCCGCCCCTCATGAGCACCCGCGTCGGCGAGAACAACTACGAGGTCCTCATGAGCTGGGGCAAGACCAGGGAAGAGGCCAAGGAGCTGCTCACCAAGTGGGGCGCCACCAACGTCTGAGCGCGATAACGGCAAACATCCGCCCCTCCGGCGCCCAGCGCCGGAGGGGCCTGAGAAAACAGCGTGAGGAGGAAAAGACATGAAAATACTTGAGGGCGTCAAAGTCCTTGACTTCACCACCAACGCCGCCGGCCCCATCGTCGGCTCCTATTTCGCAGACTACGGCGCGGAGGTCATAAAGGTCGAGGTCCCCGGCGGCGAGGCCGGCAGGCGCTTTGCCTATTACGCCAACGGTATGTCTACCTACGCCTGCGGCAAGGACCGCGGCAAGAAGTCCATTGAGATAAAGCTCAGCGACCCCGAGGCGCAGAAGCTGCTGCTCGAAGCCGTGAAGGACATCGACATCGTCCTGTCCTCCAACAAGCCCGGCTTCCTGGAGAAATTCGGCCTTGGCTACGAGGACCTGAAGAAAGTGAACCCCGGCATAATCTACGGCGCGCTCACCCCCTTCGGCTACAAGCCCAACAAATACAGCAACAAGCCCTCCTACGACATCTGCGCCGTGGCCATGTCCGGCATAAACGCCCAGACCGGCGACCCTGACGGCCCCCCGGTGCGCATAGGCTCCGTCATAGGCGACACCAGCGGCGCCGAGGCCATGTTCGCGGCCACCCTGCTGGCCTACATCCACAAGCTCAGGACGGGCCGCGGCCAGTTCGTGGACTTCTCCCTCGTGCGCAACGCCATCCACATCAACTCCGGCACCCTCCAGATACACAACCACAAGGGCCACATCCAGGCCCGCACCGGCAACCACAACGTGAACCTCTGCCCCTACGGCATATACTCCGGCAGGACCATGTCCATGGTCATCGGCGCCGTGTCCCCCGCCACCTGGAACGCTCTGTGCGACTGCATGGGCTACCCCGAGTACAAGCAGGACCCGCGCTTCGTGACCATGCCCGACCGCTGCAAGAACCACAAGCTCGTCGAGCAGATCATCACCGACTGGATCATGAGCTTTGAAAACACACAGGAGGCCTACGACAAGATCGAGGCCTCCGGCGTCCCCTGCTGCCCGGTCATGACCCCGGAGGAGGTCTGGGAGGACGAGGAGTACAACCGCCTGGGCTGGTGGGTGAACTTCCCCATGTACCCCGAGTGGGAGGGCACCGACGTCGCCTCCAACAAGCACTGCGCCTACTTTGCCGACTTTTCCGACGTCAGCGAGGAGGACCGCAAGCCCATGTTCGCCCCGCACATCGGCGAGAACAACTACGAGATACTCAAAGCCTGGGGCAAGAGCGAGGAGGAGGCCCGCGAGCTCCTCAAGTCCTGGGGCGCCGTAAACGTCTGAGACGCGCTCTCCCCGGAAATGCACTGATGCCGATGCCGGACACCGGTCCGGCATCGGCATTGACAAATAAGCCAAGGCAGCGCCCGCCGCGGGCGCTCAAGGAGTCAGCATGAAAAAAAGAACGACCCTCGTTCCCGAATACGGCCCCCTCGCCGGGATGCGCATAGTCGGTACGGGCTCGCTCATCGCCATGCCCTTCGCCGCGACCATGATGGCCGACTTCGGGGCCGAGGTGATACAGATAGAGCGCCCGGGCGTGGGGGACACCTACCGGAGCTTCCCGCCCGTCGTCTCCACGGAGAAGGGCAGCGCCAGCTCCTCCTGGATACAGGACGCGCGCAACAGGCTCTCCCTCACGCTGGAGCTCGACCTCAGGGACCCCGACGTGAAGGAGATCTTCCTGAAGCTCATTGCGGAGAGCGACATATACATAGAAAACATGGTCTGGCTGGAGAAGCTGGGGATACGCGACGAGGAGCTGCTGAGTGTGAACCCCCGGCTGGTCATCGTCCACATCTCAGGCTTCGGTCATGCGGAGTTCGGAGGGCTGCCGGAGATCTGCGACCAGGCCTCCTACGACATGATAGGCCAGGCCTTTTCGGGCTATGTGCTGTATAACGGCTACGAGGACAGGCCGCCCATAGCGGTCAAGCCCTCGCTGAACGACTATGTGACGGGGCTTTTCGCCATGTTCGGCATGCTCATAGCTTACATAAGCGCGAGGGATACGGGCAAGGGCCAGGTCGTGGACGTGGCCCAGTTCGAGGCCCAGGCCCGCATCATGCGCGACAACTTCACGACGAGCTTTCTCGGCCTCGGCGAGGTCACCCGCTGCGGCACCAAGGCCCGCAGCTTCCAGCCCTGGGACATGTTTTCCAGCGCGGACGGCAGGTACGTCGCTATCGGGGCCTTCGGGAAGAACGTGTACGAGCGCTTCCTCGAAGCCGTGGGCATGGATGCCGGGCAGTTCCCGTATGAGCTGGTGTCAAAGGACAGGCAGGCCGTGGCCTCGCCCCTCGGCCAGATGTTCGACCGGCAGGTCGTGGACTGGTGCGCTGCGCGCACGGCGGAGGAGATACAGGACATAATGCGCGCGCACCGCGTACCCTGCTCCTGCGTGAACGACGCCGGGGCCTGCCTGAAAAACGAGCAGTTTCTCAGCCGCGGCGACTTTGAGAGCTACGTGGACCAGACCACGGGCCTCGATGTCACGGCCTTCGGCATAGCGCCGAAGCTGAGCGGGACCCCGGGCCGCATCTGGCGCGGCGGGCCCTCGCTCGGGCAGGACACGGAGGCCATACTGAGCCGCATACTGGGCTACGACAGCCTCAGCATCGAGCGCTTCCGCGCCAAGGGCATCATATGAAAAGAGCTCCCGCACCTATGGGATGCGGGAGCTCTCTGCCCAAACGCCCTCAGCCGCCGAGCTTTGCCAGCAGCGCGGGGATGAGCTTGCGGTAATCCGCCGCAAGGCTGTAATGCGAGGCGGCCATGATGGGCGCCGATTCGTTGGTGTTTATGCTGATGATGCACTTGGAGTTCTGCATCCCGGCCAGGTACTGGGTGGAGCCGGAGATGCCGATGTTTATGATGACGTCGGCCTTGACGGTGCAGCCGCTCTGGCCTATCTGCAGCTCGTGCGGCAGCCAGCCGCAGTCCACGAGGGGACGTGAGCAGGCGAGCACGCCGCCTATCCTGTACGCAAAGCGGCGCATGAGCTCCAGGTCCTCCTGCTTTTTTACGCCGCGGCCGCAGGCCACGACGACCTTGGCGTCCTTGAGCCCGGCGCCGACGCCCTGCCCATGCAGGACTTCCAGCAGCTCGTAAGCCTCGTCCGCCTCGCAGGACACGGGCTCGACGATGCGCTCCGCCGCGGGCTTGCCGGCGGCGAGGCGGGGCTCGAACACCTTCGGCCGGACGGTGACCATCTGCGGGCGCTTTTCGCCTATGCAGATGTGCGCGAGGATGCTGCCGCCGAAGCCGGGGGTGGTCTGAATGAAGTCGCCGTCCTCATCCACGAAGAGGTCTATGGCGTCGGCCGTGAGCCCGGTGCCAAGGGCGCACATGACGAGCGGAGCGACCTCGTAGCCTATGGGGCCGGCGGGGAAGAGGAAGATGGAGGGCTCGTACTTCCTGCACAGCTGTGTGAGCGCGTCGGAGTAGTTTCTGGCGCTGTAGGAGGCGAGAGCCTCGCTCTCGGCGATGATGACGGCCTGCGCGCCGTAGTCGGAGAGGGTCTTTTCAACCTCGGCCCCGGCGGAGCCGGTCAAAACGGCGGCCACACGCCCGCCCAGCTTACCGCTGAGCTCCACGGCCTTTGTCAGCAGCTCAGGCACGGTCTCGCTGAGCCGGCCGTCCACTGTTTCTGCATATACCCATATATCCTTGCTCATTTCCGCTTCCTCCGTTTATATAAGGTGCTCCCCGGCCAGGAGAGCGGCAAGCGCGCCTGCCATTTCCTCGCTGCTGCCGCCTATGACCTCGGTGTCCATGGAGCGGGCCGGGGGCGCCACCACGCGCTTGGTGCGCGAGGGCGAGCCGCACACGCCGGTTTTGGAGCTGTCGCTGCCCAGCGCGGCGCTGTCCCAGACCTTGAGCGGCTTCTTCAGGCCGGCGATGACGTTCGCCGGGGTCTGGAAGCGGGGCGTGTTGAGCTCGGGCTTCACCGTGATGACGGCCGGCAGCCTGACGCGGCACTTCTCGACGCCGAGGGCGAACTCGCGCGTGCAGACGGCCCAGCCGTCCTCCACGCTCAGCTCCGAGACGGAGGTGACGAGCGGCAGGCCCAAAAAGCCCGCCGTGACGGGCCCCGTCTGGGCGGTCTCGGCGTCGGCCGCGCGGTTGCCGAAGATGAGCAGGTCCGCTCCGCCCAGCTTTTTCGCGGCCATGGCCAGGGTGTAGCCTGTGGCAAGGGTGTCCGCCCCGCCGAAGGCGCGGTCGCTCAGCAGCACCACGTCGTCGCAGCCCATGAAGAGCGCGCGGTTCAGGACCTCCGCAGCCTGCGGCGGACCCATGGTGACGGCCGTTACCTTGCCGCCGTGCTCGTCCCTCAGGCGCAGGCCCGCCTCGATGGCGTTCTTGTCCACGGGGTTTATGATGCTCTCGACGCCCTCGCGCAGGAGGTTGCCGTGCTCGTCCAGCCGCACCTTGTCGGTGTCGGGGATCTGCTTTATAAAAACTATGATGTTCATCCTGCCGTCCTCCCCTCTCATTTGACGCCCATCCATTTGGCGATTATCTTCTTCTGCACCTCGGAGGTGCCCTCGAATATCTCGGTGAGCTTGGCGTCGCGGTACAGCTTTTCTATGGCGAATTCCTTGCTGTAGCCGTAGCCGCCGTGCAGCTGGAGGCAGCCGCGCACTACCTCGTTGAGCACGTCCGCGGCGTAATACTTGGCCATGGAGGACAGGTGGGAGGCGGGGCGGCCGCTGTCCATCATGCTGGCGCAGTTGTAGACCATGAGCCGCGCGGCTTCGGTCTTCGTCTGGTATTCGGCCAGCTTGAACTGCGTGTTCTGGAACTGGGATATGCGCTTGCCGAACTGTATGCGCTCGCGGGTGTATTTTACCGTCTGGTCGATGGCGTCCTGCGCCATGCCCACGCAGAGGGCCGAAATGCCGAGCCTGCCGGCATCCAGCGTGGACATGGCCACGTGGAAGCCCTCGCCTATCTTGCCCAGGAGGTTCTCCTCCGGCACATGCACGTCGTCGAACACGACCTCGGCCACGGATTTTGCGCGCATGCCCATGAGCTCCTCGTCCCTGCCGACGGTGATGCCCGGGCACTCGTGGACGTCGATGAGCAGGCACATCGGCTTCTTTTCGCCGCTGCCGTCCCGGAACTGGCAGTAGGTCTGGAAGAAATCCGCCTCGCGCGCGCCGGTTATGAAGGCCTTGGTGCCGTTGACGATGTACTGCCCGTCCTTCAGCACGGCGGAGGTCTGTATGCTCGCGGCGTCTGAGCCTGCGCCGGGCTCCGTCAGGGTGAAGGCGGAGGTCTTGTCCCCGCGCACCCAGGGAACGACGTACTTCTGCTTCTGCGCCTCGGTGCCGTATTTGAGGATGGGGAAGCACATGTTGGTCTGGCCCGAGACGGATTTTGCCACAGGGCCGCTGGCGCGCGCCAGGGCCTCGACGGCCAGGACATAGTGGACATAGCTGCTGCCCAGCCCGCCGTATTCCTCGGGTATGACGATGCCGCAGAAGCCCAGCTTGTGCATCTCGTGTATGAGAATACCCACGTCGAACTGCCCGCGGTCTATCTCCAGCGTGTGCGGGCGCACGCGCTCTTCGGCGTATTCGCGGTAGATCTTCTGGAGCTCTAATTCCTCGCGAGTAAGTAGAGTATTCATATATGTATCAGCCTCCAATACATGTTTGCCCTGTCAGCATCTTAACACCGGCGAGGCGGCAGTTCAAACATTCGCGGAGCTGAACACATATGAACGCTTGTGTTCATATGTGTTCACGCACGGCCGCAAATAAGGCGTTACGGGGGAAAATGTGTTCAATAACGTTAAAGGCGGTGGCGCTATGAAAAACCAGACTCAGAACGAACAGCTCAGGGAGCTGAAAAAGGAATTCCTGGAGGGTACCCTCGGCGTCTGCGAGCCGAAGTTCAGAAAGGTCGTGGAGGGCTGGGAGCGGTCCCGCAGCGCCGGGGTGGATCCCGACTGCATGAAGCTCACGGACGAGCAGCGGGACCTGCGCGTCTTTGACAGGATAGACGACATTTCCAAATGCCACCTGGCATATTTCAAGGATTACTACGAGAGCCGCAATACCGCGCTGGACAAGCTCGGCGGGGCCATCTTCTACCTTGACGCGCAGCTCGTGGCATTTCACAAGAGCGGCAACGAGGAGCTGCTCCGCACGCTCAAGCGCCGGGGCATACGCATAGGCACAAAATTCTCCGTGGAGAACGTGGGCGTTTTCGCCGGGAACACGGCCATTTCCAGGCCATTCGTGACCTGCTACAGCTCGGGTGAGGCGAATTACTCCCGCCTGTTCACCGACCTCGTCTGCATCGCCCGCTACGGCGAGACCTCCGCCGCCAACGGCTTCCACGCCGTGAACCTCATTTTCATACCCCTGGAAAAGTGCAGCCGAAACGCCTTCAATTCGGCCAATTTCGTCCTGGAAGCCGGGGATTTCACGTACAAAAACCGCATCCTCTATCCGCACATGGAGCGGCGGTTCAGCCTGCTGGAGCAGTCGGTGCAGTATACTGCGGACATTATCCTTCTGGTGGACGACTCCGGGGACGTGACCTTCGTGAACAGCCGCTTTGAAAACGAGTTCGGTATACCCGTCACCTCGATAGTCGGCAAGTCCCTCCGCAGCAAGCTGCCCGGGCTCTCCTTCGTGCTCAAGGCGCTCACCTCGGGAAAGGAGATAGCCGCCGGAAACGTGCAGCTCTCCTTCGGAGAGGAGCACAGCAGGTTCTACTATGTCGAGTGCCTGCCCATACGTGAGGAGCAGAACATAATAGGCCTCAAGGTCGTGATAAAGACGGCGGAGCAGATAAGGCGCTACAGCGCCGCGGCGCAGAGGCACAACGCGGTGTACAACTTCCAGGACATAATCGCAGAGAGCTCCGTCATGCGCAGGGTGAAGGCCGCCGCGCGCGCCGCCGCGTGCAGCCCGGCAAACGTGCTCATAACCGGGGAGAGCGGCACGGGCAAGGAGCTTTTCGCCCAGGCTATACACAACGCCAGCCCCCGGTTCAGCGGGCCTTTCATCCCCATAAACTGCGGCGGCTTCACGCGGGACAACGCCGGGTCCCTGCTCTTCGGCACGCCGGAAAAGGCCGGGAAGCTGGAGCTGGCCGACGGAGGCACCCTGTTTTTGGACGACATCTCCGAGATGTCCCCGGAGATGCAGAGCTTCCTCCTGCGCTTTCTGGACGACGGGCTTATCACCCCCGCCAACAGGGAGGAGAGCATACATGTGGACGTGCGCATAATCGCCACAGCGGGCAGCGAGCTCATAAACCGGGTGAACAGCGGCAGCTTCCGCATGGACCTGTACTACCGCCTGAACGTCCTGCGCCTGGACCTCCCGCCCCTGCGTGAGCGCCTGGACGACCTTGAAAAGCTCAGCAATTATTTCGCGAGCATCCTCTCAGCGCGCTACGGCAAGAACGTATACAGCGTCACGCCCGAGACGCTGGAGCTCTTCCGTGGCTACGCCTGGCCCGGGAACCTGCGCGAGCTGCGGAACATCATCGAGCGCAGCCTCGTGAATGCACGCAGCGGGAGCCCCCTTTCGGTCAGCGGGCCGCTTGGGGACTCGGAGCTGGGCGTGCCGCTGACGGCGGCCAGGGGCGAGCGCGCCCTGGACCTGCGCAGCGCGGAGGAAGAGCGGCTCGTTGAGACGCTCATCCGTTTCAACGGCAACAAGGCCAAGGCTGCGCGGCACCTGGGGATCTCCCGGGGAACTGTGTACAAACGGCTGAGAGAGCTGGAGAGCCGGGACACGGCCTCATGATAAAGGCCCCGCGCCGATCCTGCGGCGCGGGGCCTTGCTGTGTCAAACTTGTACGCGGCGGCATAGAGTGTCCCGCGGCGATTTGGACGCAGGGGAGGGGTCGTATGAGACGCTGTGATTGCCGGGCGGGGGGACCCAGAAGGCGGGTCCGCCTTGCGGACGGATGCCTGCTCGTATTTCTGGCCGTGCTGCTGGCTCAGTCGGCGTACAGCCTGTTCTCCGCCGGCTCGGCCGAGACGGAAGGCATCGACATCATTGTGCGCACCTCCGCTGCGGGCGTCTTCGGCCACCTGCTGAGCGGCGGCGGCCGCTGCCCGCAGGAGCCGCGCGACCCGGCTGAGAGCCGCGCCCTGCGCTTTCGCGCGCTGGCAGCCGCGGCCATCGGCATCTTCTGCCTGTTCACCCTGCTCGCCTACCGCGCGGTGCTGCTGCACCGCCCAGGTTTCGCCGCCCCGGATTCGGCTGCCGCCACGGTGGCTCAGTTCCGCGACTTCGTCTCCGGCTGCATCGGCTGCCTCATCGGGAGCCGCTCCGGGCCGCAGGAAAATTATGAGCCATAGCTTTCAGGAGGTTACCAACAAATGGCCGATATCATGCAGGATGTTCTCAACCTGAATTACAGCCCCAGTTTTGATATACAGGGGATGCAGGAAGCTGATATAAACCTCAGTCTCAGCCCCTCCGTAGCCGCCTCCGCCACGGTCTACGGCACCGTGACCGACGGCACGAATCCCCTGCCCAACGCCACGGTCAAACTCTTTGACAGCCTCGGCGTGCCTTATCGCCATGTAATGACCGACGTTGCGGGCGCCTATTCCTTCGACAACGTCCCCGCCGGGACCTACAGCATCGCCGCTGCTCTCGATGGCTATATCATGAGCCCCAGCTCTTTGCTGACGCTCTCCAGCGGCAGCAGCATCGAGGTGCCGCTGGTGTGCCGGAGCGAGGCCGCGCTTGCGCTCGGTGCCATAGCGGGTACGGCGACGACCATCGGTCTGGCTGGGAGCGCTCCGGTTGCCGGTGCCACCGTGACCCTGCGCAATCTGGCCGGGACTGCCGTTGCAACGACCCGCACTGCCGACGATGGAGAGTTCGTATTCTACGACGTGGCCGACGGCATCTACAGCCTTGTCGCCACGGCGGACGGCTACCTCGCCACGGCTCCCATCGCCGTGACCATAGCCGAGGGCTCCATTGCAAACGTCGCCGTGAACATGGTCGTGGACAGCCGCACCTACAACGGCACGGTCAGCGGCATCATCCGCGACTCGAACGGAGCGCCCGTGTCCGGCCCCGCTTTTTTAAAAGCGGGAGAAATCTTGAAGTTCAGGGCGGCAAATAAAACCCGTCCGCGGAGCGGACGCCTGAGCGTTCAGGGGGAGAGAAGGGTCTCGACGGCAAGGCGGAGCGTATCGGGGCCGCCGGTGTTGCCGGGGAAGATGACATAGGGCGTGCCGGGAAAGCGGCTCTCGGGCCCGGTCCTCCAGACGGGTACGCCGGGCTGGAGCTGTCCAAGCACTCGCGCGCGGCGGACGCGCAGGGCCTTGGTTCCCACGTCGCTTGAGGTGATGCCGCCCTTCGCCAGCACGAAGGCGGGCGTCACGTCCAGGCCCGCGACCAGGCTCTGGACGCCGTCGCTTATTTTCACGCTGCGCAGCAGGGCGCTCTCCTGCGTGTCGCCGTCGAGAGCCAGCAGACGCCGCTTCGTAAAGCACACCGCCGTCTTTCCCTTGCGGATGATGCGCGCGGCCTCGGCGCAGCAGCGGGACACCTCCGCGCCGAAGGCGGCGTCGCCCTCCAGGACGAGGTCGGAGTCGAACTCCACGGCAACGACGCCATCGAGCGTCAGCAGCCGCTCAAGCTGCTCCGTCGTCTTCCCCGTGTGGCTGCCGACGACGACTATCCCGCCGCCCGGGCGCGTGACCATTTCCTCCCGGCGGAGCAGGGGGCGGTCGCTCACGCCGCCCAGGGCCTTCACGAGGCTCGCGGCCGTGCGGAAGAGGAAGCGCCGCCCGCGCGCCGCCGCGCGGTAGAGGGCCACGGAGAAGACTTTTACGTCGCAGTAATCCACCGCGTCCACGCAGACCTTTCCGAAACCGCGCACCGAGCAGAGCTTCTCCGCGATGCCGTCGTAGTCGAGCGCGCGCAGCTGTTCTATGGGTATGAGCAGGACCTCCGAGGCCGGGCTCGCGCCGAGGGTCTTTTCCTCAATATAGTCCGGCAGATAGGAGCTGCGGTAGCCGAAGGTCTTGTCCGCGGCAAACTCCGTCTCCGCGGCCGGGATGAGTTCCCTGCCCTGGAGGACGTAGTGAACGCCGCCCAGCGTGAAGCGCCCGCCCTCCTTGAAGAAGGGGCAGAGCACCTCGCCGTCCACGGCAAGGCCCGCGGCCTCCAGCTCACGCCGGAGCACCTCGGTCTCCAGCGGATAGTGCCCGCGCAGGGTAGAATCACAGCGGGAGAGCAGCATGAAGCCCCGGCCGGACTCGCGCGAGGCGCGGAGCACGGCGCGGCCTATCTCCTCGTGCGCGCGGCTGCTCTCCGCGGCGGTCATGGCGCGGGAGTTCGTCAGGATGTAGAACAGCCTCTCGCGCTCCGCAAAGCCCTCGCGGATGGAGCCCTCCGTCCAGTCCGTGTAGACCGAGACGTCGTGCACCGTCTGAACGCCCGTGGGGTCGTCGTCCAGGACGACGAGCTTGTCGGCGTTTGCGGCCAGCTCCGCGGCGAGGGCAGAGTCCACGGCTGTCTCGTCCACGGGCGGGAGCTGCTTCAGTATTTCAATGCCGGGCATGTGTTTTCCTCCTCATTCAGTTATGTCCAGCCTCCGGAGCCCCAGGCCCCGGGCGGAGCAAAGACGCTCGGCCAGCTCTTTCAGACGGCGGAGCTCCGGCTCCGCGAGGGGCTCGAAGAGCTGCACGGTCAGCTCCGCCGCTCCGCGTGAAGTCTTTTGTCGCCACTGGCCCACGGCGCGGCCTCCGCGGAGCACGGCGCCGGGATTCCCGACGTAACGCCAGAGCTGCCGCTGTATCTTCACGTCGGGTGCGATTAGCTCCCTGTCGCGCGCGTCGAGATAGGGGTCGTGCGGGCCGAGCAGCAGCAGGCTGGTCCCGGGCTCGCTGCCGCGGAACTCCTCCAGCTGGCAGGCGAGGGCGTATTTCTTTTTGCCGCCGCAGAGGACGGGGACAAGCTCCGGCTCCACGGCGCGCCAGAACCTGCGGGCCTGCGCGGGCGAGCTTCCCAGCCAGGCGGCCAGCTCGCGCTCCGTCGCCGGGGCGTAGCAGCGCAGGAATTTACGCACTAGCCCGGCGCCAGCGTCCGGCGCGGCCTCAAGCCCCCGGCCCAGCCAGAGCTTGGGGGAGACAAATTCCGGGCTCGCGCCCTGCCGCCTGCCGAACACCACGAGCCCCGCAAAAGCGCAGGGCCTGAGCATGAAGGATACGACGGCTCCGCCGACCGACTGCTTTTCCGGGTCGCCGTACATCGTGCCGCCGCGCCAGAGCGGGAGCTTCTCCGAAGGGATGAGCGGCTCCGCCGCCTCGGCCAGGACGCGGTCGAGCTCCTCCTTGGAAAGGACGCTGCGGCGCTCCAGCAGGCGCGCGGCCTCCATGACGGCGGGCAGCAGCTCGTAAAAGCCGAGGCCCAGACAGTCCAGCGCCGCCGTGATGCCCTGCGTGTAGACCCAGGGCTCCTCGCCCGGCAGGGCGGCGAGAGGGGAGAGAAAGACCCCCGCCTCCGCCGTGGGGAAGACATAGGGCGCGCCGCGCAGGCTCCAGGCCTGGAGCAGCGTCTTCTCCTCCTCCAGCGCCGCGCGCAGCTCCCGTACGCCGAGACCCTCCACGCGGCAGAGCGCCGCGAGCTCCCAGGCCCCGGGCGGCGTGTTCTGAAAGCCGCAGGCCCCCGCGGCCTCGCACAGGCCCTCCGGTCCCAGCGGCCGGTCCAGGTGCTGGGCGCGCAGACGCAGGCCCAGGGCCTCGGCAGCGCTTATCTCCACCATGTGCAGCCGCCTCCAGTCGTTTTTCTGCCATTATACACCCGCCGCGTGACTTTGTCACGGACGGACGCGGGGGCTTGAGGTATAGTTAGGATACAATAACTCAATGCTTTTTCAGGAGGTCAAGACCAATGGAGAACAACATAAACCGCATGCCGCTCATCGGCGATATAGCCCCCAGTTTCAAGGCCGTCACCACGCAGGGGAACATAAATTTCCCCGAGGACTACAAGGGCAAGTGGGTCATCCTCTTCAGCCACCCCGCCGACTTCACGCCGGTCTGCACGACGGAGTTCATGACCTTCGCCTCCATGGCGGAGGAGTTCAAGGCCATGAACACGGAGCTCGTGGGCCTCTCGGTGGACTCGCTCTACGCGCACATCGCCTGGCTGCGCAAGATTCAGGAGCTCAGCTGGAACGGCAAGGAGCACGTGGAGGTGAAGTTCCCCCTCATCGAGGACATCCGCATGGAGGTGGCGAACAAATACGGAATGATCCAGCCCGGGCAGAGCAACACGCAGGCGGTGCGCGCCGTCTTCGTCATCGACCCGGAGTCGAAGATCCGCCTCATCCTCTACTACCCGCTGAGCACCGGGCGCAACTTTGACGAGATAAAGCGCGTCATCCATGCCCTGCAGAAGGCAGACGCCGAGAACGTGGCCACCCCCGCCGACTGGAGGCCCGGCGACGACGTCATCGTCCCCACCGCGGGCAGCTGCGGAACCGCCAAAGAGCGTATGGAGAGCCAGAACGACGACCAGTACTGCCTCGACTGGTTCATGTGCTTCCGCCGGGAGAAAAAGTGAGCAAAACCCCGCCCTCTCAGGAGGGCGGGGCCTTTTTTATTCCTTTGTGAGCTCTCTGCCGTGGCGGTCGAGGCCGCCGCCGTGCCCGCGTGTGTCGAAGAGAAGCCGGATAAAGCTGGCGTGGTAGGGGACAAAGCGGCCCTCGTCCAGCAGGCGGAGCACCTGCCCGGCCTCCGCCCAGCGGACGGCCTGCACCTCCTCCGGCTGGAGCCTCAGCGCCTCAGGCGCGCCGGCATAACCGGTGAAGAACACGTCGTCAAAGCCCGTCTCAAAGCCTATGCTCAGCGCGGGCCTCTGCCCCGCGAAGGAGGCGCGCAGGCCCAGCTCCTCATAGAGCTCCCGCTCCGCCGCCCTGCGGCTGTCCTCGCCCGCAAGGGCGCAGCCCCCGGCGCTCAGGTCCCAGAGGCCCGGCCAGCTGCGCTTGCTCTCCCGGCGCTGCTGTATGAGCATGTGCCCATCAGGCGAGAAGACACAGATGTGCACTACGAGGTGGAAGGCGCCCTCCGGTATCGGGTCGCCCCGGTACATGGTGCGGCCCGTCGGGCGGCGGTCGAAGCTGTAGACGTCCCAAAGCTCCCGCGACATTTTTATTTCCCCGCGCGGAGGTATTCGAGTATCTCCGCCGCGTTGGTGTCGGGCTTTACCTTGGGCATGACCTTCTCGACGAGGCCGTCCTCGTCTATTATATAAGTGGAGCGCACGACGCCCATGCTGACCTTGCCATAATTCTTCTTCTCCTGCCAGACGCCGTAGGCCTCTATGGCCTGCCGTTCCGGGTCGGAGAGCAGGATGAAGGGCAGGCTGTTCTTCTCCGCGAACCTCCGGTGAGAGGCCTCGGAGTCCCGGCTCACGCCTATCACCACTGCGCCCAGGGCCTCGAACTGGGAATAGGCCCCCGCAAAGGCGCAGGCCTGCCGGGTGCAGCCCGGCGTGTTGTCCTTGGGGTAGAAATAGAGCACGACCTTCTTCCCCCGGAAATCCGAGAGCGAGACGGGCCTGCCGTCCTTATCCGGGAGCGTGAACCCCGGGGCCTTCATGCCGATTTCAAGCATATGCCTTACCTCCGATCATTTTATCCTCCCGCAGCCCTTTCCTCTTATTTTGCATGGCCCATCATATCACGCCGGGCGCGGGGCGTCAACGGCGGCGGGCGCGCCGTTTTTATTTACAGCAGCGGGCGGGTACAGGCGGGCAAAATACGTCAAAATCAACGATTGAGCCGTCTTGAACATTCTAAACGTTACGGACATTTTGTGCATTTCAGTCGAAAAAATCTGAAAAAATCAAGTATTTTTTGTACTTTTTATTTGATTTCTCTCTCTCCATGGTTTAGAATGATTTAAGGGCCGGTAAAACGGCCCGTCGAGTACTTTTTCTAGGAGTGATGGACGATATGGAGAATTTCTTCTGGATCGGCATAGTCGGGGCTCTGGTGGCCCTGCTCTTTGCCTACAGCCAGGCCAGGAAAGTAAAACAGTATTCCGAAGGCACGCCGACGATGCAGAAGATCGCGGCAGCCATACGCAAGGGCGCTAACGCCTATCTCAAGCGCCAATATAAGACCGTCGGCGTCATCTTCGCGATCATCGCGGTAGTGCTCGCCGTGCTCGCCTATGTGCCCTGGATAAACGGGCAGGGCCTCGTCTCGAAGTTCGTGCCCTTCGCTTTCATAACGGGCGGCTTCTACTCCTGCCTTGCGGGCTTCATCGGCATGAGGATAGCGACGTCCTCCAACGCCCGAACCGCCAACGCCGCCAGCGAGAGCCTCAACCGCGGCCTGCGCGTGGCCATCTCCTCCGGCTCCGTCATGGGCTTCACCGTCGTCGGCCTCGGTATCCTCGACGTGTCCGTCTGGTTCCTCATCCTGAAATACGGCTTCGGCTGCGACTCCACCATCATAGCCAACACCATGGTCATGTTCGGCATGGGCGCCTCCTGCGCGGCGCTCTTCGCCCGCGTGGGCGGCGGCATCTTCACCAAGGCCGCCGACGTCGGCGCGGACCTCGTCGGCAAGGTCGAGGCCGGGATACCCGAGGACGACCCGCGCAACCCCGCCACCATCGCGGACAACGTCGGCGACAACGTCGGCGACGTCGCGGGCATGGGCGCGGACCTCTACGAGAGCTACGTCGGCTCCATCCTCGCCACCTTTGCCATCGGCGCCTCCGCGGGCTACGGCTGGAACGGCATGTTCCTGCCCCTGGCCATCGCCGTCGTCGGCGTCATCTGCTCGCTCATAGGTTCCTTCATGATAAAGACGGGCGAGAAGGCCAGCCAGCGCGAGCTGCTCAAGAGCATGCGCACCGGCACCTACTTTGCCGCCGCGCTCTGCGCCGTGCTCTGCATCCCCCTCACCTGGTACGTCATGAAGGACGTGGAGGGCGCCAGCTGGATTGGCATACTCATCTCCATCTTCTGCGGCCTTGCCGCTGGCTGCGCCATAGGCTACGTCACCGAGTACTATACCTCCGACACCTACAAGCCCACCCAGGCCCTCTCTGACGCCACCGAGACCGGCGCCGCCACCACCATCATCGGCGGCATCTCCCTCGGCATGATCAGCACCGCCGCGCCCATCCTCATCGTCGGCGTCGCCGTCATCGTGAGCTTCATCGCCTCCGGCGGCTCCCTTGTCACGAACTCCGAGGCCTACACCCTCAGCTTCAACAACGGCCTGTACGGCATCGGCATCGCCGCCATCGGCATGCTGGCCACCCTGGGCATCACCCTCGCCACCGACGCCTACGGCCCCGTCGCGGACAACGCCGGCGGCATTGCGGAGATGTCGGGCCTCGGCGAGGAGGTCCGCGAGCGCACGGACGCGCTCGACTCCCTCGGCAACACCACCGCCGCCACCGGCAAAGGCTTCGCCATAGGCTCTGCCGCCCTCACGGCGCTGGCCCTGCTCGTCTCCTACGTCGAGGTCGCCGAGAGCGCCATGGGCGGCGCCCAGATAGACCTCTCCGTCACGAACCCCGCCGTCCTCGTCGGCCTCTTTGTCGGCGCGATGCTGGTCTTCGTCTTCGGCGCGCTCACGATGAGCGCGGTGCAGAAGGCCGCCCAGCACATAGTCATCGAGGTCCGCCGCCAGTTCCGCGAGCTCGCGGGCATCATGGAGGGCGAGGCCGAGCCGGACTACGAGAGCTGCGTTGACCTGTGCACCTCCGGCGCGCTGCGCGCCATGGTCGTGCCTGCGCTCCTGGCAGTCATCGTGCCCATCATCACGGGCCTCATCCTCGGCGTCGAGGGCGTTGTGGGCCTGCTGGCCGGCACAACGGTCTGCGGTTTCGGCATGGCCGTGTTCATGTCCAACTCCGGCGGCGCCTGGGACAACGCGAAGAAGTACATAGAGGCCGGCCACCACGGCGGCAAGGGCAGCGAGTGCCACAAGGCCGGCGTCATTGGCGACACCGTGGGCGACCCCTTCAAGGACACCTCCGGCCCCAGCCTCAACATTCTCATCAAGCTCTGCTCCACCGTCTCCATCGTCTTCTCCGCCGTCATAGCCAACGTGCATCTCTTCTGACGATACCGGCGAAAGGGACCGCCCTTCGGGGCGGTCCCTTTTCGCTTTTGGCCCCTGTTTTTTGCAGTTTGGAGGTATATACTGGCTGGAGCGGCATATTTACTTGATTTTTTCATATTTTTAGTGTACAGTAGGCTTTCAGCGCGGCAAAGCGCCGCCGATTGGGGGTATATGCTTGGCTGAGCCCAAAAAGCAAAACTATCTGCACGGCGCGGCTATCCTGGCCGCAGGCGTCGTGATAATGAAGATCCTCGGCTTTATCTACAAGGTGCCGCTGGGGAACATCCTCGGGGACGAGGGCTACACGCACTTCCTCGTGGCTTACAATATCTACAGCGTGTTCCTCACCGTCGCGACGGCGGGCCTGCCTGTGGCGCTCTCGCGCATGATCAGCGAGGCGAACACGATGAACCGCCCGAACCAGGTCAAGCGCATCTTCTCCGTCGCCTGGCTCACTTTCTGCGTGCTGGGCGTCGTCTGCACGCTCATCATGTTCCTCTTCCCGACGGAGCTGGCGGACGCGCTCAACGACGTCGAGGCCTCGCAGAGCATCCTGGCGCTCTCCCCGGCGGTGCTGCTGGTCTGCCTGACCAGCGCCTACCGCGGCTATTGCCAGGGCCATGAGAACATGAAGCCCACCACCGTCGGGCAGGTGCTGGAGGTGCTTGTCAAGGTAGTGATTGGGCTTGTCCTGGCTTGGTACCTCAAGGACCTGGGCAAGAGTTTGCCTCTCGTCTCCGCCGGGGCCATATTCGGCGTGACGGCGGGCTCCCTGGCCGCGCTGGTCTACATGTTCGCCTACAAGCGGCGCAATTACGCCGCCCTGCCCGGAGGCGGGGACGAGCCGGAGAGCCGCGGGCAGATACTCTCCACCCTGCTCAAGGTGGGCATACCCATCACCCTGGGCTCCTCCGTGCTCTCTCTCATAAACCTCGTGGATTCCGGCCTGTGCATGGGCCGGCTCCAGGACGCGGCGGGCTTTTCCTACGCAGACGCCAAGGTGCTCTACGGCGTCTACGGCAAGGCGCAGACGCTCTACAACCTGCCTGCGGCTTTTATTACGCCGCTGACCATCTCCGTCGTCCCCGCGATTGCGGCCTGCCGCGTGACGCACCGCGGGCGCGAGAGCTCCCGCATAGCGGAAAACTCCCTGCGCATAGCCACGGTCATCTGCCTGCCTATGGGCGTGGGCCTCTCGGTGCTCGCGGAGCCCATCATGACCATCATCTACCCCGGCAGCCATGAGTCCGGGCCGGAGCTGCTGCTGCTCATGGGCGCGGCCAGCTTCTTCGTCTGCATGGCGCTCATGATGAATGCCATACTCCAGGCGGGCGGGAACGAGAAATACCCCATCTACTCCATGATAATAGGCGGCGTCGTGAAGATCGCCGTCAACTGGTTCCTGGTGGCGGACCCTGGCATCAACATCCTCGGCGCGCCCATAGGCACCCTCAGCTGCTACGCCGTAATGTGCGTCATGGACTACATCTTCCTGTGCCGGGTCATGCCCGACCGGCCGCGGCTGGGAAGCATCCTGGCTCGCCCGGTGCTCAGCTGTGCGGCCATGGGCCTCACAGCCTGGGCGGTCTATGGCCTTGCCATGCGCTTCCTCGGCGGCGGCGACGCGGGCCGGCTCATGATGGCGCTTTGCATGTGCCTTGCCATAGGCGCGGCCGTCATAGTCTACCTTGTCCTCACCGTGTTGACGCGCGCGGTAACCTACGAGGACATGAAGCTCATACCCAGGGGCGAGAAGCTGGCTCGGCTCCTACGTATAAGGCCCTGACGGGTGACATAATAAAAAAGGTTGCAATTTCAGCTGTGTTTCAGCCGAAAACTACTTGCGGAAGGGGTTATAGTGTGGTAGATTTTGTTTGCAAAGAGAGCTATGACCTCCGGGACTTCATAGCCCTTATCGACTATCTGCGCTCCCCCAAGGGCTGCCCCTGGGACAGGGAGCAGACCCACGAGAGCATCCGGCGCAACGTGCTGGAGGAGGCCTACGAGGTCTGCGAGGCGATAGACGAGGGCAGCCCGGAGCACCTTTGCGAGGAGCTGGGCGACCTGCTGATGCAGGTCATTTTGCATGCCAGCATGGCAAAGGACGAGGGCGCTTTCGATATGGACGCCATAGCGGATATGGCCTGCAAGAAGCTGGTGCACCGGCATCCGCACGTCTTCGGCGCCGTCGCGGCGGACACGCCCGAGAAGGTGCTGGAAAACTGGGACGCGATAAAGAGGGCCGACAGGGCGCAGCAGACCGCCGCCTCGGCCATGGACGGCGTCTCGCACGGCCTGCCGGGGCTCATGCGCTCCGAGAAGATACAGAACAAGGCCGCGAAGCTCGGCTTCGACTGGCCCGCCGTCGGCGGCGCGATGGACAAGCTCCGCGAGGAGGTAGGCGAGCTCCAGGAGGGTATAGACGCGGGCGACGTGGAGAATATTAAGGAAGAGCTCGGGGACGTGCTCTTTTCCGCCGTGAACGTTGCGCGCTTTTACAAGCTTGACTCCGAGGAGCTCATGCACGCGGCCTGCGGGAAGTTCATAAGGCGCTTCCGCTACGTCGAGGAGGGCGCCGCAAAGCTTGGCCGCCGCCTTGAGGACATGAGCCTTGAGGAGATGGAGGAGATCTACCAGCAGGGCCGCCACGACCTGGAGGGCAAGGAGCCCGTGCCGGTCAGTCACCGTGAGTAATTTGCGCCGAATTGTGGAATAGGGGCAAATCTCTATATAGTCCAGCATTTTAACTTTTCAGGAGGAATACCAATGAATAAGGCAGAGCTTATCACCGCCGTGGCCGAGAAGGCCGGGCTGTCCAAGAAGGATACCGAGAGGGTCATCACCGCGACGATAGACGCCATCACCGCGGAGCTCATCGCGGGCGAGAAGGTCTCTCTCGTAGGCTTCGGCAGCTTCGATGTCAAGACCCGCGAGGGCCGCACGGGCCGCAACCCCAAGACCAAGGAGGAGATTTGGATCCCCGCCTCCCGCATCCCTCAGTTCAAGGCCGGCAAGGCCCTGAAGGACGCTGTGGCGAAATAACAAAGCCAAGACCCCCGCTCAAAGGAGCGGGGGTCTTGCTTTCCGTCGCCAGGCCCGCCCCGGGGCGGCGGCCCCGGGGCTTTCCTTATTCGTGGCTGTCCTTCCAGAGCTTGTCGGCCTCGGGGGCCCAGGCTTCGGCGTAGGGGGTGCATTTCCGCTTCAGCGCCTCGGCGTCCTCGGGGGACTGCATGTCCGTCGAGTGCGCGCCGGACTGCTTCACCATGGAGGCGAGCTTCTCCGGGTTCTCCAGCATGGGACAGGGGCGCAGGTGGTTGCAGTTGAAGGGCTGGTTGTCGTGGTAGGCCATGAAGAGCGGGGAGCGCAGGGCCTCCAGGATGGTCTTTTCGCGGATGTTCGAGTCCGAATAGTGGATGAAGGCGCAGGGCTCTATGTCGCCGCCGGCGCTGATGTGCAGGTAGCTCCTGCCGCCCGCCACGCAGCCGCCGACGTACTCGCCGTCGTTCTGGAAGTCGATGAGGAAGAGCTCCTTCGTCCGGCGGTACTCGCGCAGGGTGTGATACATGTGCTCGCGCTGCTCCGGGCTCGGCAGCAGCTCCGGCACGGCGTCCACGCCCACGGGCATGTAGTGGAAGAACCAGGCAAACTTCGCGCCGCAGTTTATGATGTGGTCTATGAACTCCTCGGAGCTCAGGGAGTCTATGTTCTGCGAGGTGTAGCAGCAGGAGACGCCGAAGGGCAGCTTGTAGGTCTTGAGCCTGGACATCGCCGCCATGACCGCCTGGTACGTGCCCTCGCCGCGGCGCGCGTCCGTCGCCGTCTCGAAGCCCTCCACGCTTATGGCCGGGATGAAGTTCTTCACCCGCAGCATCTCCCGGGCGAAGTCGGCGTCTATGAGCGTGCCGTTCGTGAAGGCGAGGAACTGGCAGTCGTCGTGCTCCTCGCAGAGCCTTATGATGTCCTTCTTCCTCGTCAGCGGCTCGCCGCCGGAGAAGAGGTACATGTACACGCCCAGCTCCTTGCCCTGGCGGACGATGTCGCTCAGCTCCTCATAGCTCATGGACAGGCTCTTGCCGTAGTCCGCCGCCCAGCAGCCTATGCAGCGCAGGTTGCAGGCCGTCGTCGGGTCCATGAGTATGGCCCAGGGGACGTTGCAGCCGTATTTCTCCACGAGCTCCTTCTCGCGGGGGAAGCCGACCAGGTTCGCGTTCACGATGAAGTTCTCGAAGACCTTCTTGAGCACCTCGGTGTCGATGTCGCGGAAGATGCCCATGATGTACCTGTACATGCTGCTCTCGGGCTCGGAGAGCACCTTCCTGACGGCGTCGCGCTGGGCGGTGAGGCCGTCGGGGTCGTCCCCGGCGAAGCGGTCCACCCAGCTCATCAGCTTGTGCACGTTGCGCTCCGGGTCCTTGGCGATGTAGTCGAAGGCGGTGCCGAGCGCGGCCCTTTTCAGTTTGTTTTCCAGCTCCATATCTTTTCCTTTCCGCGCGCCCCGCCGCGCGTGCGGGGCCGCTTTTTTTAGAAAAGTCTACTATTTTCCCCACGGCGCCGCCATAGACAAAACCGCCCCCGTGACAAGTTTTTTGTCACAGGGGCGGTTTTGTAAAAAAAGCCTCAGTCCCGGCCGCGGCTGAAGTTGGCTATGGCGAGGCTGAACTGCCCGGCCAGCAGGCGGCTGAGCTTTTCCGTCAGAGCCTCCGGCGTCTCCTTCATGCCGCCGCCCAGCCAGTCCAGCGCCGCGCCCGCGAAGCCGTACTTGTAGAAGTCCGCTATGAGGCGCTTGTCCTCCTCGGCTATGTCCGCGCCGCGCGACTGCTCCTCCACCACGCGGTAGAGCAGGTCGTAGATGACGCTGTAAAGGTAGTTTTCTATCTGCTCCCGGCTTATCGAGTGGTAGACGCTCGCGAAGAAGCTGCGGTTTTCCAGCACGTAGCGGCACAGGCCGCAGAAGCCCTCCTGCCAGGTCTCCCTGTCCGTCCGGCCGGCTATGGCCCGGCTGCCCTCCTCGCGGCAGATCCAGTCTATGAGGTCGTAGATGTCCCGGAAGTGGTAGTAGAAGGTCATGCGGCTTATCCCGCAGCCGTCCGTGATGTCGGCGATGGTTATCTTCGAGAGCGGCCGCGCGCGCAGCAGGCTCTTCAGCGACTCCGCAAGGGCCCTCTTCGTGTTCAGCGGCATGTTGGACTCCCCCTTTCTCAGGCTGCACTGACCCTGACTATATTCTACTACTTTCTGCGGATTTCTCAAGCGTGACGCGCGGCCCTTGACAGAGGCCGCGGGCTGTTATATACTCTTTCTCGCGCAAGGCGCAAAATTTTTGAAGGGAGGCGAACAGGATGACGAGGACCCGTGTCAGATACACCGGCGCAGCCGCATTTTCCGGCGGGCCGTCGCGTTCTGTCTGTCTCTAAGCGCGCTCATTCTGCGCTTTTTCGGGCTTTCATGACGTGTTCCGGTCTCCGCCGGGGCACGTTTTTTTGTTTGGGAGGACATATGAAAGAAGAAAAACTCACAGGGCGCGGGAAGGCGAAGCTCGTGGTCCGCTACCTCAGACCCGTGGCCTGGCTCTTTGCCCTTGGACTGCTGATGAGCCTTTTCAGCCAGGTCTTCAACGCGCTCATACCCCAGATAGTCCGCGTCACGGTGGACTCCGTACTCGGCACGGAGAAGCCGCAGCTGCCTGCGGCGCTGGCGGGCGCGCTGCCGATCGAGACCCTGCGCGCCGACCCGGCCATGGCCCTCGTCTGGGCGGCGGGGGCGGTCGTGCTCTTCGCTGTGCTGCGCGGCTTTGCCATCTTCGGACAGAGGCTCTTCCTCGCCAGAGGCTCAGAGGGCTTTGTAAAGGGCATACGCGACGAGCTATTTTCCCACATCCAGCGCCTGCCCTTCGCCTGGCACACCGCGCATCAGACGGGCGAGATGATCCAGCGCTGCACCTCCGACGTCGAGGTCGTGCGCACCTTCGTCTGCACCCAGCTGGTCGAGGTCATCCGCACGGTCATCCTCGTCGCCGTGTACCTCTACGCCATGTTCTCCATGAACGTGAAGCTCTCCCTTGTCTCCTTGGCCTTCATACCCGTCGTGGCCCTCAGCTCGGGCCTCTTCTACGGGCGCATCGCCGCGCGCTTCAAGGTCGCGGACGAGGCCGAGGGCGAGCTCACCACCATGGTGCAGGAAAACCTCACCGGGGTGCGCGTAGTGCGCGCCTTCGGCCGGGAGAGCTTTGAGCTGGGCAAATTCAACGAGAAGAACGACCGCTTCTCCGAGCTGTGGATAAAGCTCGGGCGCGTCCTCGCGGTCTACTGGGCCTCCGGCACGCTGCTGACCTGCCTGCAGGTCATGGTCATCCTCATCCTCGGCGTGGTCGAGGCGGTGAGGGGGGAGCTCACGCTCGGCGGCTTTCTCGCCTTCGTGAGCTACAACTCCACCCTCGCCTGGCCCGTGCGCAGCCTGGGGCGCGTGCTGGCCGACATGAGCAAGGCCGGCGTCTCGATGGACCGCGTGGCCTACATCCTGCGCGCCGAGGAGGAGCGCGAGCTGCCCGGCGCCGCCGAGGCGCCCATGGACGGGGACATCGTCTTTTCCCACGTCAGCTTCGGCTACGAGGGGCAGGAGGTGCTGCGGGACGTCAGCTTTACCGTGCCCGCGGGCTCCACCTTCGCCATCCTGGGCGGCACCGGCTCGGGCAAATCTACCCTCGTCCACCTGCTTGACAGGCTCTACGACCTCGGAGAGGGGCAGGGCGAGATCACGATAGGCGGCCGGGACATCCGGCTCATCGAGCGCGGGTACCTGCGCCGGAACATCGGCCTCGTGTTGCAGGAGCCCTTCCTCTTCTCGCGCACGATACGCGAGAACATAGCCGCGCCGAGGCCCGGGGCGGAGGAGGCGGAGATACGCAGGGCCGCCGCCATCGCCTGCGTGGACGAGGCCGTGACCGAGTTTCCCGACGGCTACGACACACTGGTGGGCGAGCGCGGCGTCACCCTCTCCGGAGGGCAGAAGCAGCGCGTCGCCATCGCCAGGATGCTCATATCCGGCGCGCCCGTCATGGTCTTTGACGACTCGCTCTCCGCCGTGGACTCGGAAACGGACGCAAAAATACGCGCCGCCCTGCGCGAGAGCCTCGGGCGCGCGACGGTCATCCTCATCTCGCACAGGATAACGACGCTCATGCAGGCCGAGCGCATACTCGTGCTCGAAAACGGGCAGGTCTCCGACATCGGCACGCACGAGGAGCTCATCTCCAGGCCCGGCATCTATCGCGAGATCTACGACATCCAGATGAGCAGCGACGACCGCAGGCTCATAGAGGAAGGAGGCGGGGCACATGCCGGCATATGACGAGCAGGAATACACAAAATCCTTTGACATAAAGATATGGAAGCGCCTCGGGCCATACCTGCGCCCGCGCCGCCGCGCCTTCGCGCTGCTCATCGCCATGAACCTGCCCATCGCAATGGTGGACGCGGCGCTGCCGCTCTTCCAGCGCTACGCCGTGGCGAATTTCATAGAGACCGGCTCCATCGCGGGGCTCTGGCCCTTCGGCCTTGCCTATTTTGCAGTGATACTGCTCCAGGCAGCCGCGGTCATGGGCTTCGGCAACGTCTCCATGGGCATCGAGATGTACCTGGGGCGCGATCTGCGGCGCAGGCTCTTCACGCATTTGCAGGAGCTGTCCTTCTCCTTTTACAACGTCACGCCCGTGGGCTACCTCATCAGCCGCGTCATGAACGACACCAACCGCATCGCCGGCATGCTCGCCTGGAACCTGGCCGACATGCTCTGGGCGCTGTGCTACCTCGTTTTCGTCTTCGTCTCCATGCTGCTGCTCAACTGGAAGCTGGCCCTCGTCGTCATCCTGGTCGTGCCGGCGGTGGCGCTGCTGACGGGGTATTTCCAGAACCGCATCCTGCACTGGAACCGCCGCGTGCGCAAGCTGAGTTCCCGCATCACCGGCGCCTTCAACGAGGGCATCACCGGGGCCAAGACCTCCAAGACCCTCGTCATCGAGGACTCGAACGACTCAGAGTTCCGCTCTCTCACCGGCCAGGCGCGGGACGCGGGCGTGAAGGCCGCAAAGCTCAGCGCCGTGTACATCCCCCTCGTCCTCTTCTGCTCCACGCTGGCCGTGGCCATCGTGCTCTACAGCGGCGGGCACATGAGCCTGGATGGGGTCCTGGGCCTGAGCACGCTCTCGGCCTTTGTCACCTACGCCGTCGGCATCTTCGAGCCGGTGCAGATACTGGCCGAGGACCTTGCGGAATTCATCTCCCTCCAGGCGAACATAGAGCGCGTCACGGGCCTGCTCGACACCGAGCCCAACGTCCGTGACAGCCAGGCCGTCATCGAAAAATACGGCGACGCCTTCCACCCGAAGCGCGAGAACTGGGAGCCCATAAGGGGCGACATCGAGTTTCGCGACGTCACCTTCCGCTATCCCGACGGAGGCGAGGACGTGCTCTCGCACTTCGACCTCAAGATACCCGCCGGGACCACCGTGGCCATCGTCGGTGAGACGGGGGCGGGGAAATCGACCCTCGTGAACCTCGCCTGCCGCTTCTTCGAGCCGACGGAGGGGCAGATACTCATAGACGGCGTGGACTACCGCGAACGCAGTCAGCTCTGGCTCCACTCGGCCATCGGCTACGTTCTGCAGAGCCCGCACCTCTTTTCAGGCTCCCTGCGCGAGAATATCCGCTACGGCAGGCTCGACGCCACGGACGAGGAGGTAGAGGCCGCCGCGCGCGCCGTCTCCGCAGACATCGTGGCCGAAAAGCTCGAAAACGGCTGGGACAGCGACGTGGGCGAGGGCGGCGACAAGCTCTCTACGGGCGAAAAGCAGCTCGTCTCCTTCGCCAGAGCCGTGCTAGCAGACCCGCGCATCTTCGTCCTCGACGAGGCCACGAGCTCCATCGACACGCAGACAGAACAGCTCATCCAGGACGCCATCGAGCACATACTCCGGGACCGGACCAGCTTCCTCATCGCCCACCGGCTCTCCACCATCCGCCGCGCCGACCTCATCCTCGTCGTGCGCGACGGCAGGATCGTCGAGCAGGGCACGCACCGCGAGCTGCTCTCCCGCCGCGGCTACTACCACGAGCTCTACAGCCGCCAGTTTGCAGAAGAAAACTCCGCCCGCGTGCTGCGGGCGGAGTGAGCTCCCCTTTCAGTCGAACACCGGCTCCGTTTCGGAGTGGAGCACCGCGCCCGTGGAGGCGTCTATGGTGTACTCATACTCCGTTGTGCCGCTTATGAATTTCACCTCGTAGAACACAAAGCCGTCGTCCCTCTCAAAGTCAGCTTTCAGCCTCTGTACCTCCTGTGCGCTGAAGCCGGCGTCCGCGAGGGCGGCGGCTTTCGCCGCGTCCCGGCCTATATACGCGCTGTCGTTCCAGACGAAGTACCAGACGAGGCCGAGCGCCACGGCTGCGATAAGGACAAGCGCGACTATGATGATTATTATAGTTTTTTTCAATTTCCTTCCTCCTTGCACACTTTGGCTTCGTCCCTATTCTCCCAGGCCGTCATTAAGCTTTCATTAAAAACGGCGGGCTTTTCAAAAGACTTTTTTTGCGATATCATTTTAATGCGGTTCTAATGCCGGCGTGAGAAAATACGGTAAACACACTGTGGGGGGATATGCCATGCGCATACTGGTCGTTGAGGACGAGAGGGACCTCAACCGGATCATCTGCAAACGGCTCGCGGCGGCGGGCTATTCTACGGACGCCTGCTACGACGGGCGCGAGGCGCTCGACTATCTCGAAGGCACGGACTACGACGCCGCCATCTTCGACGTGATGATGCCGCGCATGGACGGCTTCACCGCCGTGCGCAGGCTGCGCGAGCGCGGGGACGCCACGCCCGTACTCTTCCTGACGGCGCGCGACGCCGTGGGCGACAGGGTGGAGGGCCTTGACCTCGGCGCCAACGACTACCTCGTGAAGCCCTTTTCCTTTGACGAGCTGCTAGCGCGCATCCGGGCCATGACCCGCAAGTCCACGGGGAGCGTCACAAACGTCTTCACCTGCGGCGACCTCTCGCTGGACGCGGCTTCACACCGCGTGACCCGCGCAGGGAAGAGCATCGACCTCTCCGCCAAGGAGTTCGCCGTCCTGGAGTTCATGATACGCAACAAGGGCAGCGTCCTCTCCCGCGAGGCTATCGAGAACAACGTCTGGAGCTACGACTGGGAGGGCGGCACCAACGTCGTGGACGTCTACATGAGCTACCTGCGCCGGAAGCTGGACGCCGACTTCGACAAAAAGCTCATCCACACCGTCCGCGGCGTGGGCTGGGTGCTGAGGGACGAGGCATGAGATTCATAACCATCAAGACCCGCGTCACCATCTACTTCACGCTCATGATGATCCTCGTCGTGGCGCTGGTGCTCATTTTCATGCTCATCGTGGGCAACCGCGTGCTCACGAACAACGCCGAGGCCACGCTGCTCGACGTCGTGCACGACAACATCGACGACGTGGAGTATAAGGGCGGCTACCTCGACCTGGATGAGCTGAACCTCTACCGCCACAACGTCTACATCCTCGTCTACGACGAGCAGGAGCAGCTCATAGGCGGCGCGGGCCTGCGCCACTTCGACGGGGACGAGGAGTTTATGAACGGACAGACCAGGGATGTCACGATAGACGGTGAAAAATACCTCGTCTACGACCTCTACGTCCAGAACCCTGGCGGGAATGTCTGGCTGCGGGGCATCACCTCGACGGACAACTCCTTTTCCGCCGTGCGCGTCATCGTCATCCTCTCTCTCGTGCTCTTTCCCGTCCTGGTGCTGCTGACGGCGGTGGTGGGCTGGCTCATCGCGCGCCGGGCCTTCAGACCCGTCCGGCAGATAACCGACACCGTGGACGCCATCTCCGACGGCTCCGACCTCACGGCCCGTATCGGCCTCAAGCGAGGCCGCGACGAGATACACCGCCTCGCCGCTACCTTCGACCGGATGTTCGACAGGCTGGAGCACTCCTTCAACGCCGAAAAGCGCTTCGCCTCCGACGCCTCGCACGAGCTGCGCACGCCTATCGCCGTTATCATCGCGGAGTGTGAGTACGCAAGGCAGAACGCCAAGACCGTCGAGGACTATGAGGAGTCCATGGAGGTCGTCGAGCGGCAGTCCCGCAAGATGTCCGCCCTCGTGAACCAGCTGCTGAACATCACCCGCATGGACCAGGGTACGCACAAGATAAGCCTCGAACGCGCGAACTTCTCCGAGCTCGTCGAGGTCGTCTGCGACGAGGCCGCCGTGGCCTCCGGGCGGGACATAGAGCTCGAAAAGGACATCGCCCCCGGTGTATACGCCGACATGGACGTCGGCCTCATGGCCCGGCTCGTCCAGAACCTGGTCGAGAACGCCTTCAAATACACCGCCGAGGGCGGACGGGTCAGCGTCCGCCTTGCCTCCGACGGGCAGAAGCTCACCTTCTCCGTCTCCGACAACGGCATAGGAATAGACAAAAAGGACCTGCCCCACATCTGGGAGCGCTTTTGGCAGGCCGACAGCTCCCGCGGCGTGGACCGCGGCTCCGGCCTCGGCCTCGCTATGGTGAAGCAGATAGCCGATGCCCACGGCGGCAAGCTCGGCGTAGAGAGCAGCCCCGGCGAGGGAAGCACCTTTTCCTACTCCATGGATTGCAGTAACTAAAAATTCTTTTGTTCTTATAGTTTCTTTTGTGTTGACAAAGAGGGCTGGAGGTCATATAATGCAGACAGTGAAGCTGAGGAAAGCGAGGTTTGCAACATGGCTGAATCAATCTGCATAATAGGCGACTCCATCACCGGCGGAGTTGTGTATCTCTCCGACAGCGCCAAGTACACGCACTGGAAGGACTCCTTTGTGAACCTGCTGGGCGCCTCGCTGGACACGGAGATGAAGAACCACTCCAAGTTCGGCTGCACCTCCGGCGCTGCGCTCAAGAGGCTGGAGCGCTACTCCAAGGACATTGCCGCCTGTCCCAACACCCTCGTCATGCTGGGCGGGAACGACTCGGATTTCAACTGGCCGGCTGTTGCCGCGGAGCCAGAGGCGCCCCACGACTGCAACACGCCCATGGCCCGCTTCACAGAGTACTACAACAAGGTCCTGGACGGCATCCAGGCCCTCGGCAGCAAGCCCGTGGTCATAAACCTCATCCCCGTCTACGGGCGGCGCTATTTCGAATGGTTCTCGCGAAAGCTGGACCCCAAGGCGCTCATGCGCTTTCTCGGCACGACGAACAGCATAGAGCACTGGAACGAGATGTACAACCTCGCCGTTATGCGCATAGCCGCCAAGCGCGGCGTCCCGATGCTGGACGTGCGCAGCGCCTTCCTCGAAAAGCGCGACTTTGAGGGCCTCTTCAGCGAGGACGGCATCCACCCAAGCCCTGAGGGGCACAGGCGCATGTTCGACTACGTCCTGCCCCAGGCGAAGGGGATACTGGCCTGACGTAAACAGTAAAGAGCCTCCGTATGCAAGGCATACGGAGGCTCTTTTTGCGCCCTCAGTCGGGGCGGCGCCATTTTTTGCGGCCCGTCAGGACCCAGAGGCCCCAGCCGAGGGCGCTGGCAAGGGCCATCAGAGCGGCAAAGATGGCGAGCACTGAAAGGCCGAGACGCGCCTGAGCCGACTCCGCGAGCGCCGACGCGGCAAGGCCCGCCGCCAGCGCGGCAAAGAGGCAGAGCGGCAGCAGTCGCAGGGCCAGGCTCCGGACCCTCAGGCAGAGCAGCAGCTGCCCCGGCAGGATGAGGGACAGGCAGAGGGCGAGAAAGAGCGTCGTGAGCTCCACATCGCCTATCCAGACGTCGAACATGGCAGCACCTCAAAGTTCCAGCGTCTCGCCCGCGTGGAGGTAGGCCACGCGCTGGCCCATCTTCTCCTTCAGGCGCGCGTAGGAGGCCAGGCCCGTGCAGTGACAGGTGTAGTACCTCGTGCCGGGCAGCGCCAGCAGCCTGGCCGCCACGCCGTCCACGAGGGCCTCGTCCAGCTCGCCCGTGCCGGGCACGGCGAGGTGGAAGCCGCCTATGACGGCGTCCGGCGGCTCAGGCTCCAGCTCCGCGAGCCGCGCCAGAATATTGACTATGCCGCAGTGGCAGCAGCCCGCGATGAGCACGCGGCGCTCGCCCTCCCGGATGAGCAGGTGCTGCTCGTGCGAGAAGCTGTCCGGCGTCTCGCCGTCCGCGCCGAGCAGCAGGCGGTTCGCGCCCGAGAAGAGCTCCCGCCCGCGCACGCCGGACAAGAGCGTCAGCCCCGGCGCGAGCTCGCTCAGCTCCTCCGTCTCCACCGCCCGGCCGCTCGATTTCACGGCTGGTTCAAGGCCGATATACTCCCGTTCCCCGCCCGGGCGGAGGGCGTAGCGGCCCTCGAAGGCCCCGCGGCGCACATAGGCCCGGGCGCGGCGGTTCGCGGCGAAGAAGGCGGGCAGGCCCCCGCCGTGGTCGTAATGCCCGTGGGAGAGCACGGCGAAGTCCGCCTGCCCCACGTCTATGCCCAGGCGCGCGGCGTTCTCCAAAAACAGCCCGTCCGCGCCGCTGTCGAAGAGGAGCTTCTTCCCGCAGGCCTCTATCCACAGGCTCAGCCCGTGCTCGGCCCCGAAGCCGGGCAGGGCGCAGTTGTCCGCAAGGCAGCTGATCTTCACAGCGCCGCCCCCCTCAGCGGATGATGTCCCGCACGAAGGGCGGGCGCTCCGGGCGCTCCGGGCCTATTTCGTAGGCCGCGGTCAGCTGCTCCGCCGCGCGGCGGGCGCTCTCCTCGTCCCGCGCGTGGATGGTGGCGAGGCTCTCGCCCGCCTCGACGGCGTCGGCCAGCTTCCTGTGCAGCACGAGGCCGACGGAAAGGTCTATTTCGCTCTCCTTCGTCGCGCGGCCGCCGCCCAGGTGCATGCTCACGAGGCCCACACCCATGGCGTCGATGTGGTTTACATAACCAGAAGAGGGCGCGGGCACCTCAAGCCGCACCGGGGCCTGGGGCAGGAGGGAGGGCTCGTAGACCTCGCGGGCGTCGCCGCCCTGAGAGCGGACGAAGTCCGCGAATTTCTCCAGCGCCGCGCCGCTTTTTATGCTGTCCAGGAGCTTCTCCCGCGCCTCGGCCTCGCCTGAGGCGGCGCCGGCCTCGGTGAGGATGCAGCTGCCCAGCGTGAGGCAGAGCTCCAGCAGGTCCCCGCCGTACTCCCCGCGCAGCAGCGCAAGCGCCTCCGCGACCTCCAGGGCGTTGCCCACGGCGCTGCCCAGGGGCTGGTCCATGTCCGTGATGCAGGCGACGGTGCGGCGGCCGTTCAGCTTGCCTATCTCCACCATCTCCCGCGCGAGCTCGCGCGCCTCGGCCTCGGTCTTCATGAAGGCCCCGCCGCCGCACTTGACGTCCAGGACGATGACGTCCGCGCCCGCGGCGAGCTTCTTGGACATGATGCTGCTCACGATGAGCGGCATGGAGCGCACGGTGCCGGTCACGTCCCGCAGGGCGTAGAGCTTCTTGTCCGCGGGGTCGAGGTTCGCGGTCTGGCCCGCGATGGCAAAGCCCGTCTCCTCCACCTGGCGGAAAAAGCCCTCCAGCGTCAGGCCGCACTTGAAGCCCGCGAAGCTCTCCAGCTTGTCCAGCGTGCCGCCCGTGTGGCCGAGGCCGCGGCCCGACATCTTGGCCATGCGCACGCCCTGCGTCGCCACCATTGGCAGCAGGCAGAGCGAGGTCTTGTCGCCCACGCCGCCCGTCGAGTGCTTGTCGGCCTTCACGCCGCTTATGGAGGAGAGATCCAGCACGTCGCCGCTGCGCACCATGGCCATGGTGAGGTCATAGGTCTCGCGCCGGGTCATGCCCCGCCAGACTATGGCCATGAGCAGGGCCGAGACCTGGTAATCCGGCACCTCGCCCCGGGTGTAGCCGTCTATGACGAAGCCTATCTCCTCCGCCGTCAGTTCCCCGCCGTCGCGCTTTTTTGCGATTATATCGGTCATCAGCATGGCTATCTGCTCCTTTATCTTTTGAATACCGTCATTTTACCATTTTCACCACGGAAACACAACGTATTTGCGCCCGTTTATCGAGCGCACGACGTCCCCGGCCCAGGCCGGTACGCGCGCGTCGTCCGCGGGCAGGGCCACGAGCAGGCGCCGCCCGTCGTGCGCCGAGAGCGTCCCGTCCGGCGAGCTGTACCAGATGAGGCCGCCCTCCGGCCCCTCGTCCTGCCCGGGCTCCGGCTCCGGGGCGCTCTCGGGCTCAGGCCCGGGCTCCGGCTCCGTCACGGCGGGCGCGGCCCCGGCAGGCGCGGCGTACTCGATCTGCTCCGGGAAGTCCCTGAGCGCCGCGCGCGAGAGCTGCCGCCGCAGCGCTATGCGCCCCTCTCCCGAGGGCGACATGACCCCCAGATAGCCCTCGCGCCCGCCGCCATAGACCGAAAGGCGCAGTATGCCCCCGCCGTCCTCCGCCTCAGCCTCGAAGAGCGTCAGCGCCCCGCGCCGCGTCACCCTCAGCTCGCCGCTCTCGCGCCCGTCGATGAGCAGCGGATATTTTCCCTCCATCTCAGCGCCCCCTCGCCTGATATCCTCGTGCCAGCCTATGCCACGCAGGCGTATCTTATGCCCGGTGAAAGAAAATAATTATTGACAAACGATAATTTGGCTGCTAGAGTGAAAGCAGGCGATTATTGTTTTGCGATAATTTCAGGGGGTGCTTATCTTGACTGAGAGCAGGTTCAAAAAGCTGGCCGTCCTCGCGGCGCTGCTGGGTGCGGCGGCCTGTGCGGCCGCGGCCGTGGAGCCGGAGCTGACGGGGCTCATCTTCTGGCTGCCCTGCGGCCTCGTGGCCGATGTGCTCTGGGAGCTGGCCATGACGGGGGAGGGCTGGAGGATATTCGCCATCGTCATCTACGTGCTCATCTGTCTCCTGCCGGCGCTCGGGCTGCTGCTCATCCGTCGGCGCAGGCGGCCATGGCGCGAGGACTGGCTGCTGCTCGTACTCTCCGCGGCGCTCTTCCTGCTGCTCGGCCGGGCGCTGGACTCGCGGCGGGATATGTACTCCGTCTTTGCGCAGATGGGGCTCTTTTCCGTGCTGACGGCCTGGCTGGTGCTGCGGCTGCTGCGCTGCATCGGCGCCTCGGACGACGCGCGGCTGGTGAAGCTCTCGCGCATCGCCGTGGCGCTGCTGGGGCTCATCTACGGCTTTACGGCGGGCTGGACGCTCGTCAGCGCGGCGGCGGGGCTCTTTTCCGACTTCCAGCTCTCGGTGCTGGCGGACGGCGTCTCCGGTTGCGCGACGGCGGTCATCCTCGTCCTGGGCTGCCTGCGGGCGCTCAGGCTCGTCAACACCCTCGGCCCCGCCGGGGAGCTCACGGACGAGTCCGTGGCCGAGGCCGGCGGCTTCTACCGCTTCAGCGCCAAGGCGCTGGCGGCCATCGTGCTCGTGAACATGTGCGCCGACCTTGCCAAGCTGCTGTTAATAGATCTCTCCAGCAACAGCAGCGTGAACGTCAGCCTGCCCATCCTCCCGCTGCTCTTCTGCCTGGCCGCGCTCATCGTCTCCCGCTTCATGGCCGCGCACAAGCGGCTCCGGGACGACAACGACCTCTTTGTCTGATGGCCATACGGGTGCATTTGGAGGAGGTCCTGCGCGAGCGGGGCATGACCTCGAAGGAGCTTTGCGCCAAGGTGGGCATAACGGAGGCGAACCTCTCCATCCTCCGCTCCGGCAAGGCCAAGGGCGTGAGGTTCGGGACCATCAACCGCATCTGCTACTACCTCGGCTGCGACGTGGGCGACATCCTCAAATTCGACGGGATTTTGGAGGAGGACGAAGAATGAACGGAAACGTCAAATTCGGCCTGACGCCGGGCCGCTGCCTCATTCTCTGCGCGCTATCGGCGCTCATAGGCTGCGCGCTCTTCCTGTTTTCGGCCTCAGGGGCTGAGGCGACGCTGGCAAGGTACTGCGCCGGGGCGCTTATGGCGATGCTGCTGCTCTCGGCGGCGCTGGCGGTGCTGAATATGCTGCTGGCCCGCTCGGGCCTGGGGCTCGGCTCCGTGAGCTTCCCTGTGAGCGCGCTCATCTTCTGCTTTGCCGCGCTGCTCGGCGCGCGGTTTGCCGCGGCGCACAAGCGCCTGCGGGACGAAAACGACATGTTTATTTAGGAGAAAGGCCATGAAAAAGCTCTCTATTCTGCTTTCCCTCTGCCTCGCCCTGGCGCTCGGCGGCTGCTCCATGCTGCGCGAGGAGGCCGCCCCGGCGGAGGAGGACCGGCTGGTCGGCATCTACGTCACGCCGGAGTACATCGACACTTTTGACTTCGAGGCCTATTTTGAGGACAACGCCTCGCAGCTGCTCTCCGGCGGCGGGGGTGAGATCTCCGCCGAGGACGCGGAGGAATACTCCCAGCGCATCTACGCCACGAACAACGGGGGCCGGGAGGGCGAGCTGGAGTTCCCCATCTGGGGCGTGCCCCTCGTCTGCGCGCGCTACGGCGAGGGCGAGGAGAGTTACGTCGCCGGCACGTCCAGCCCCTGCCTGGAGGGCGGCAGCTTAAACATGAAATACGCGGACGAGCTTGAAAGCTGCACGCTCTCCGGCACCATATACTGCCCCGCGGGCGAAAATGTACAGGCCTACTGCAACCCCGTCTACCAGCAGGCGGACGGGAGGCTCTACTTGACCAGCGGCCAGGGCATGAGCTCCGACGGGGCGGGGACGATGAGCTTCACGCTCTCGAACGAGACAGCGGGCCCGGAGGGCGAGCGCGGTTGGGCCGTGGACATCACGCTCGATATCACGCCGAAATACCCCACGGAGCGCGTCTGCGTCCTGCTCTACGGCGAGGACGGGGAGCTCCTGGGCAGGGAGGAGTTCGCGCCCGAGGCCGCTCCGGAGAAGATACCGGCCGGGGACGCCGCCTACGCCGTCGTCGAGGACCACACGCGGGACGACAGCGGCGAGAAAGCCGTGGAGCGGCTGTTCATCCAGCCCGGCGAGAGCTTCCTCGTCCGCACCCTGCCCGAGGGCTCCGCCTTCTACGAGCTGCGGAGCGTGGAGTTTTCCTGAGCACGGGAAAAATCGCGGCCGGGGCTTGACAGGGCTGGTCTACTTGGTGTAGACTAAAGGTGGTCTACAGAGAGTAGAATGGAGGTGCTCACATGGCCGTATACAAGCTCGGGGCCGTGGAGGCCCGCTTTGCGGAGCTCATATGGGAAAACGAGCCCCTGCCCTCCAACCGGCTGGCAAAGCTGGCGGAGCAGGAGCTCGGCTGGAAGAAATCGACCACATACACCATCCTCAAGCGCCTGTGCGAGCGCGGGCTCTTCCAAAACGAGGGCGGGCAGGTCTCGTCCCTCGTCTCGCGGGAGGAGTTCCAGGCCGCGCAGAGCGAGCAGTTCGTGGAGGAGGCCTTCGGCGGCTCCCTGCCCGCCTTCGTCGCCGCCTTCGGCAGCCGCAGGCGGCTCACGGACTCGGAGCTCGACGAGCTGGAACGCCTCGTCGAGAGCATGAGGGGGTGAGGGCATGGAGGCGCTGTTCCTGAGGTTCTTCAACATGGGCCTCACCGGCTCCGCCGTCATACTCGCCGTGTGCCTGGCGCGGCTGGCGCTCCGGCGCGCGCCGAAGGCCATGGCCTGCGCGCTCTGGGCCGTCGTGCTCTTCCGGCTGCTCTGCCCTGTGTCGTTCAGCTCGGGCTTTTCCGCCCTCGGCCTCGTGGGCGCGCCCGTGCGGGAGCTGCGGGGTGCGGCCAGCGCGGTGGAGTTCGTTGCCCCGCGGGAGGAGGTCCTGTCCCCGGCGCCCGCGCCGGTTTCGGATATCCAGGCGGCGGAGGCCCCGGCCGCCGCTGTGGCTGAACCTGCGCGGGGGCCGGATATCACCGCCCTCGTCACCGGCCTCTGGGCCGCAGGCGCGCTGGGCATGGCCGCCTGGGGGCTTTGGGACTACCTCAGGCTCCGGCGGAGGCTCGTCGGAGCGGCGGGGCTGGAGAAGGGGGTCTATGTCTCAGACTACATAGACTCGGCCTTCGTCCTGGGGCCGTTCAGGCCGCGGATATATCTGCCATCGGCCCTGGAGGGCGAGGAGCGCGACTTCGTCCTGCTGCACGAGCGGCAGCACGCCCGCCGGCGCGACGCGCTCTGGCGCCTGCTGGGCTATACCGCCCTCTGCCTGCACTGGTATAACCCCCTCGTCTGGCTGGCCTTCGAGCTCTCGGGCCGCGACATGGAGATGAGCTGCGACGAGGCCGTGCTGCAAAGGCTGGGCGACGGGGTGCGGGCGGACTACTCCGCATGCCTGCTGCGTATGGCCTCCGGCCGGGGCCTCTCGCCGGCCTTTGCCGGCGGGGACACGAAGGGGCGCATCAAAAACCTCGGCCGCTGGAAAAAGCCCAGGCTCTGGGCGGTGATCGCCGCCGCCGCTGCCTGCGTGCTCGCCGCGGCCTGCCTGCTCACAAACCCGGGGGCGCAGGATAAAACGCCTGAAACGGACCCCGCGCTCGACGCGGCCATAATAAAGGCCGTGGAGGAGGGGAGCTTTGAGTACGCGCAGGACGGGGAGCACCTCATCCGCGCGGCCTACGAGCCCTTTTGCGTGGAGGAGCTGGATAACGGCGGCTACACGGTCTGGGCCGCCCTCGCGGCGGTGCGGCTGCCGATCGACGGCGAGGGCCGAGTCTGCGGCGCGCCGGAATACACTTACCACTGCGCGGAGCTGAGCTTCCGCCCCGACGGCAACGTCGGACTGCGCCTGACGGGATATTGGAGGCCCGAAGGGGAAAACTTTACCGAGGCCATAGCGGAGCGCTTCCCGGACGAGGCGCTGGTGCGCTATTATAACGCCATGGGCGTCGAAAACATTTACACCCTCGCTGCCCGCTGTGTGGAGCGGGCGCTGGAGGAGACCGGCACTGAGGCGGACCCGCTCCTGGAGGCCCTCTTCGCCCAGCTTGAGGCCGGGTGGGACGAGGACGCGCAGGTGGAGGACGTCATTGCCGGCACGCAGGAGAACTATGAAAACTACAGGCTCTACGGCGGCATACTCTCCTTCGGCGAGAGCGCGCTGGACTACTGCGGGCGCGAGCTGCGCGGCGCGCAGGGCCTGCACGCCAGGCTGCTGGGGCAGGCGAAGGCCAACCTTGAGAGCATTGCGCAGTTCGAGGCCCGCCGCCTGGCGGACCCGCTGGACACCGGGATAAAGCTCCGCCTTGAGCGTGTGGAGGACAGGTTGGTAGTCGAGACGCTGGAGATAACGGAGCCCGCGCAGCAGGTGCGCTTCCTGCTGCACGGCCTGGGCATCGAAAACAGGGGCCCGGCCTTCCGCGGCTCGGCGGAGATGGAGGACGGCATCGTGGTCTACGAGAGCCGTGAGGGCCCCTCGGGCGGGTATGAATATGTCCGCAGCTTCAGCCTCGTGGGCGGGGAGTGCCTCGCCGTCATCGAGGGCGAAGAGGGCATCGTCTCCGGGACGGCGCCCAGGGAGACCTACGATTTCGTGGCCTCGTATTTCGAGGGATAAAAGAAGGCTTTGCCTTCTTCGACAAGCTGAGGCCCGGCGCGAAGAGCGCCGGGCCGAAATACTGCAAAAAAGCCGGCGGCTATTGCCGCCGGCTTCCCCGCCTCTGCCGTGGGGACCCTATTATAACCTGCACGTCTCCGGCAGGTGGGTCGCCTCTCCTGTGCTTCCACGCTTCCAACTTCCAACGCCCCGCTCTAGGGGGGAGCCGGGAGGCCTGCAATTCACGCAGGAATGTGGCATCCCTTATTAGTGATGTGGGTTTAAGAGGGCCCTAAAATATCCGCAAACAGGGCAGGATATAGCTCACCTGAAAATGCGGCCGGCTTTACAGCCTATGCCGCCGGGAGGGAACTTATTCCCCCTCCTCCTCGTCTGTCTCATCGCCGAAGAGCTCTTCCATGAACTTGTCGTAAACCGCGACGAGCTCTTCTTCATCGTCCACAGAGCAGAACAGCTCCTCGCCGTTCTCCTCCTCGATGCGGAGGATGATATAGCCGTAGTCGGGGTCATCCTCGCTCATGTCGGCGGGGAGGAAGGCCGAATATTCCTGGCCGTTATACTCCATGGTGGCAAGCTGTTCGAGCTCGAACTCGTTGCCGTCCTCGTCCTCGATGGTGATGTAGCTGCTGCCGAGATCTTCGTCCATTGCTGCTCCTCCGTCTGTCTTTCTGGATTTATTGTAACTCATACCTTACAATAAATCAATCGTATTTTTTACGCAGGCGGATGGAAAACTGCACTTATGAGCCCAGGTCTTCCAGCAGGGTCAGCAGCTCCTCCCGGTCCGCTACGGCGAGGCCGGTATTCAGTATCTGCCTGTCGGCCTCGCGCAGGGTGCCGACCTCGATATCCGTCAGCGTCATGGGCGAGGTGTCGCCTACCGAGGAGAAAACGGCGACGCAGCCCTCGTATTCGCGCAGGACGTATTCCGCCTCAGCAAGAGAGCAGCTCGGCACATAGCTGAACTCGGCCTGCTCGCTCTCGCGGGGCCGCGCCTGCTCGGCTATGCCGCCCACAGCCGCCCAGGCGCAGACCGCCGCCGTCCCGGCCAGCAGCGCCGTTCCGGCAAGTTTTATCCAGTGCTTCATCTTTTGCCCCCCTTTCGGCTAAATTATGCCGCAAAAGGGCAAAAATAATACGCCGCGCAAAAGTTTACAAAGCATCTACTCCTTTTTGACATAATGTGATATACTCTTATTTTAGAATGGTGTGAGCACCGGCGTGGGCCGCGGCTCGCGCCCGTGCACGGAGGTGCAGGCTTACCTATGGACAAGGAACCCAGTAACAAAAAACTAGAGACCGCCGGAAAGGCCGCGGATACCGCGGTCAGCACCGTCGTGGGCGCCGTCGGCCTCGCGGCGAAGATAGTCGTCACGGTGCTGCTCGTCATACTTACGACGACGCTGCTGCTTGCCTGCGTCTTCGCTTTCTATGTCAAGACCTGCCTCACGGAGGACATTGACATCTCCCTTTCCGATTACCAGCTCTCGGAGTCGAGCATCATCTACTGCGAGACAGAGCCGGGAGCGTATAAGGAACTGGCCACCCTGCACGGCGTCGAAAACCGCATCTGGGTGGACCTTGAGGATATACCCGATTACCTCGTCAAGGCCCTCGTCGCCATCGAGGACCACCGCTTCTACACCCACAAGGGCGTGGACTGGTACCGCACCGTAGGCGCCATGTTCACCCTGCTCACCGGCGGAGACGACTCATTCGGCGGCTCAACCATCACTCAGCAGCTTATAAAGAACGTCACCGGCAACAAGGAAGTCACCGTCCAGCGAAAGCTCATAGAGATATTCCAGGCCCTCGAATTTGAGAAGAAATACGACAAGGACGAGATACTGGAGTGGTATCTCAACGCCGTCTACTTCGGCGAGGGCTGCGACGGCATCTACACCGCTGCTGAAAAATACTTCGGCAAGGAGCCTTCCGAGCTCACCCTGGCGGAGAGCGCCTCCATCGTCGGCATAGTCAACCTGCCCACCTATTACAGCCCCTTCTACAGCGAGGAGAACAACAAGGAGCGGCAGGAGACCGTCCTGCGCCGCATGTACGAGCTCGGTTTCATCAGCTATGATGAGTACAAGCAGGCCAAGGACGAGGAGCTGGTCTTCACCCGCTCTGAAAACGAGGTCGCCACGCAGGAGATCTACAGCTACTATGTCGAGGCCGTCATCGCAGACGTGACCGAGGACCTCATGGAGCAGAAGGGCATCAGCGAGTCCGCCGCAAGGCAGCTGCTCTATAACGGCGGCTACCGCGTCTACTCCTGCCTCGACCCCTACATCCAGGAGTGCGTGGACAACGTCTACCTCGACGTCGAGAACTTTCCCAAGCCGAGCTACACCTCGCAGCAGCTCCAGAGCGCCATGGTCATCATGGACCCCTACACCGGCGAGGTGAAGGCCATGAGCGGCGGCGTGGGCGAAAAGACGGGCAACCTCGTCCTCAACCGCGCCACGGACGCCCTGCGCGCCCCCGGCTCCTCATTCAAGCCCCTGGCGGTCTACGCCCCGGCCATTGAGCTTGGACTCATCACCCCCTCCACGCTCGTCAACGACGCGCCGCGGGAGGAGGTCGAGATGTCTCAGGACCAGTGGTACCCCAAGAACTCCGACTGGAAATATCGCGGCTACATGGACATCGCCACGGCCGTGCGCCTTTCCATCAACACCGTCGCCGCCCAGGTGCTCGACAAGCTCGGGCTTGATGCCTCCACGAACTTCCTCAAGAACAAGCTCGGCATCACGAGCCTTGTGGCTGACGACTACAACTACGCCTCCCTCGCCCTGGGCGAGCTCACGAACGGCATAAGCGTCCTGGAGATGACGCAGGCCTACTGCGCCTTCGACAATGCCGGTATCTTCACCGAGGCCCGCACCTACACCAAGGTCACGGACGCCGCCGGCAGCCTCATCCTTGACAACCAGGCCAAGACCCACGTGGCCATGAAGTCCAGCACCGCGACGAACATTACCGACATGCTGTACAGCGCCGCCAACTACGGTACGGGCAGAGAGGCGGTGTTCTCCGGCCAGGCCATAGCGGGCAAGACCGGCACCTCCTCCTACAACTGGAACCGCTGGTTCGCCGGCTACACGCCCTACTACGTCGGCGTCGTCTGGACCGGCTTCGACCAGCCGGAGCAGATAAACATCTACGGCAACCCCGCCGCCCAGGTGTGGAGGCGCGTCATGCAGCAGGTCCACGCGGGCCTGGAGTACAAGAGCTTCCCCGCGGCCGACTGGATAGGCGGCGACACCCAGATCTTCGGCGACCTCACCGAGGAAAAAGAGCAGCAGGACAACCCCACGCCCAGCCCCTCGCCCAGCGAGGAGCCCGAGGTCGAGGAGAGCCCGGAGGTCCAGGTCACGGACAGCCCCGTGGTCACGGACAGCCCGGAGCTCCCGGAACAGCCGGCGGAGCCCTCGTCCCCCGGTATCTTCGACCTCTGGGGTTAGAGAAAAACAGCGCAGATGTGGGCCGGTATTTTTTACCGGCCTACATTTTCGTGAATAAAGGTTGACAAAACGGAAATAACGAGTTACAATTCGGTTACAACGTTGGGAGGTTTATTAAAATGGCAGCATCCAAAGAGCTTGAATACAAGGGACATCCTCTGCGCCGCAAGGACAACATCATCTACTTCGGCAGCATGGCCGACAAATACATCATCATGATGCAGATCCTTGAGACGAAAAAGGTAGAGGACATGGACGTTGCCACCAAGGTCTCGGTCCAGCTCCAGCTCACGGACCCCGAGCTCAAGAGCCGGGACAGGGTTGTGAAGAAGAGCGAGAAGGACAGCCTTTACGCCGCGATGGACGTGGCGTCCGTCTGGCTTGAGAGGGCCTTGGCCTCCAAGTAACTTCAGCAAAGGTCAGGTATTTCCGCATGAGAGAGAGAATCTTGCGCCCGCTGGCAGCAGGGGCGCTGTGTATCTGTGCGCTTGTTGTGGGCGCGAAGGCCGACTGCATAGGCGGCGCCGAGACTACGACGGCGGTGAACCTCCGCACGGGGGCCGGGACAGACAGCTCCATCGTCACCACCGTGCAGCAGGGCGAGGCCCTCATAGTCCATGCCGACACGGGCAGCGGCTGGTACAAGGTCAGCCTGGATGGGCAGACCGGCTACATGTCCGCCGACTATCTGAGCTTCTCCGAGACGATGGCGCTCTCCGAGACGGGCTGGGTGGACGGCACGGGAGTGCGGATGCGTTCCGCCGCCGGAACGGACAGCAGCGTCGTGCGCGTCACCTCCGCGGGCGAACAGGTGGAGATCACGGGCGTCGAGGGCGAGTGGTACAAAGTCACGGCCGGCGGCGTCACGGGCTACATCAGGGGCGACTACATCTCCATGACGGAGATAGAGGCTCCGGCCTCCACAGCCGCTTCCGCCTCCATCGGCGAGCAGATCGTCGAGTTTGCAGAGCAGTATCTCGGCACGCCCTATGTCTGGGGCGGCGCCAGCCCCTCGGGCTTTGACTGCTCCGGTTTCGTGAGCTACGTCATGAAAAACTTCGGCTACAGCGTGAACCGCACCGCGGCTTCCATGTACTCGAACGGCACTGCGGTCGATAAGAGCGAGCTGCAGATAGGCGACGCGGTGTTCTTTGCCAGCTCCTCCGAGAGCATAGGCCACGTGGGCATCTACATAGGCGACGGCGAGTTCATCCACAGCAGCTCCGGCTGTGGCTACGTCACCATCTCCGGCCTGGACGAGGATTACTACTCCCGCATGTACGTCGGCGCAAGGCGCATAGCTGTATAAACGAAAAGCTCCCCTCACGTGTGAACAGCCCCAGATTGTGCGGACAGTACAAAAAAGGGCCCTGGTAGGAATATTG